>Ga0207696_1000372_pt1 | contig 44314 bp, 36 predicted proteins | sample KBSS54metaG_FD_184403 | JGI IMG/M metagenome (GOLD analysis project Ga0207696, IMG submission 184403) | Switchgrass rhizosphere microbial communities from Kellogg Biological Station, Michigan, USA - KBS S5-4 metaG (SPAdes) (version 2) | ecosystem: Host-associated > Plants > Roots > Rhizosphere >... | reverse complement strand
TAAGACCTTCTACTTTCTCAATCACTTTCAAACCATCTTTGGTCACATCAATCACACACAGGTCGGTGTAAATACGGTCAACACAGTGCTTGCCCGTTACCGGATAGCTCAGCTCAGCGACAATCTTCGGCTCACCTTGCTTGGTCACATGGTCTGTGGTGATAAATACTTTCTTGGCACCCACAGCTAAATCCATTGCACCACCCACCGCAGGAATCGCATTTGGCGCACCGGTATGCCAGTTCGCTAAATCACCATTCGCTGCAACCTGAAAAGCGCCAAGTACCGCAATATCAAGGTGACCACCACGCATCATGGCAAATGAGTCGCCATGGTGGAAAAAGCTGCCACCTTCAAGCATGGTCACAAACTCTTTACCCGCATTAATCAGTTCAGGGTCTTCTTCACCTGCCGCTGGTGGTGGGCCAAAAGCCAATAAACCATTTTCAGAATGAAGGAAAATATCTTTGTCGTTAGGTAGGTAGCTCGCGATCTTGGTTGGCAAACCAATACCCAAGTTCACATATGCACCATCTGGAATGTCTTGTGCCACACGTTTTGCAATCTGGTCACGGCTGAGTTTTTGGTAGCTCATGTTATTCTCCTTATTGCTTACTGTGCGGGCTGTACTTGAACAACGTGCTGTACAAAGATACCTGGGGTGATGATGTGCTCTGGATCTAATCCACCTAGCTCAACTACCTCAGAGACTTGAACAATGGTGACATCAGCAGCCATAGCCATGATCGGGCCAAAGTTACGGGCAGATTTACGGTAAACCAGATTGCCCCAGCGGTCGCCCTTGTATGCTTTAATCAAGGCAAAATCAGCCTTGATTGGATATTCAAGTACGTAGTCTTTACCATCGATCTGGCGGGTTTCTTTGCCTTCAGCTAAAAGTGTTCCAAAGCCTGTTGGGGTAAATACAGCGCCTAAACCCATACCAGCTGCCTGAATACGACACGCCAGATTACCTTGCGGCACCACTTCAAGCTCTACTTTTCCAGCACGGTACAGCTCATCAAACACATAAGAGTCTGACTGACGCGGAAAAGAACAGATGACTTTTTTAACTGAACCAGCCTTAAGCAGTTTAGCCAGACCATAATCGCCATTACCGGCATTGTTACTCACAATAGTCAGGTCTTTAATACCGAGTTCAATAAGACCGTCAATGAGTTCAGCGGGTTGTCCTGCGGTACCAAAACCACCAATCAGGATGGTGGCACCATCTTTAATCTGCGATATAACCTCGCTAAGTGAGGACTTACTTTTGTCAATCATGTGAGAAACCTTAGAGCATGAGGTAACGTGATGTTATTACTACCCTTAAAAATTTATTGAAATTCTTAAGGGTAGTAATAAATGGAATAAATTTTGTGAGTCAAAAGCGAACTTTTAACTCACATACACTTTCAATTAAGCGCTAGCGCGACGACGTTCAACTTCAGTTGAAGGAGCAGCATCGGCATCTTTAACAAGTTCGATGTTAAATGTGATGTGTTTGAAAGCGTGATCTAAACCACGACGTTGAATTTCAGCTGGGTCAGTTACATCAACTGCTGTTGCCACTAAGCCATCACGAGTTGCGAAGGCAAAGTCATCCCATAAGTACTCATCACCCTCAATGTTGAATTGAGTTGTAAGCTTGCGGAAACCTGGTGCAGAAACGAAATAGTGAACGTGAGATGGACGGTTACCATGACGGCCTAACTTGTTAAGAAGGGCCTGAGTTGTACCTTCTGGAGGGCAACCATAACCAACAGGCATTGTGGTTAATGCAACATATTTACCATCAGCATCAGTCAAAATACTACGGCGTAAGTTGAAGTCAGATTGAGACTTATCAAAGAATGAATAGTTACCCAAACTGTTGGCATGCCATACTTCAACTTTGGCATTTTCAATGATATTGCCATCAGTATCAGTTACAGTACCTTCAATAATTAAGGTGTCGATTTTGCCAGATTCTGTACCATCATCCATACGCGCAAAACCAACAGATTCAGGCGCGCCAGCTACATAAAGTGGGCCTTCAATGGTACGTGGTGTACCGCCAGTAACGCCAGCTTTTGCATCGGCTTCATCTGCACGTAAATCAAGATAGTGTTCTAAACCTAAGCCGGCTGCTAAAAGTCCAAGTTCGTTTGCTTGACCTGCATCTGTGAAATATTCCAAACCTTTCCATACTTCTGAAGGTTGGATGTCTAAGTCTTCGATGGCTTGAAATAAATCCCCGAGAAGGCGCACTACAATTTGCTGAACACGTGCATCGACTTCGCCTTTAGCTGTGTCGACATTCATTTGTTTTACAAGCGCATCAATTTGTTGACGGTTCATACTAAAACTCCTTAAGTATGCAATACGGTTTTTGGTGGCAGTGGTGCTGGCATTTTGTTTTGCTAGCGAATTGTTGCTGCCACGTTCCTTGTTACCTTCTGAATAAATATATTTAGTTTTTGAATGTGCTTCAGACCACACACTCAAACTATTTTCTTAAATTACGAATCATCATCACGAACAGATGAAGGGTGACGATTAAGTGCCATCACTTCGATGTTCATGTAAGGATAGAGAGGTAATCCTTGTAAAATGTTGTGCAACTCTTCATTGCTCTCAACATCAAAAATACTGATGTTTGAATACTGGCCTGTAATTCGCCAGATGTGACGCCATTTACCTTGACGTTGCAGATCTTGCGAATAAGCCTTTTCAACGGCCTTAATTTCATTTGCTTTGTCGGCTGGCATATCAAGTGGAATATGCACATCCATACGTACATGAAATAACATGGGAAACTCCTTATCCTGTTGCCTTAACGACGTAACTTCTCGACTTTATCTTCATCAATTTCAATGCCTAAGCCCGGAGCTGTTGGCAAGTGCAATTCAAAGTTTTCGTAACGTAGCGGTTCTTTCAAAATTTCTTCGGTAAGCAATAACGGACCAAATAATTCAGTACCGAATGCTAATGTTTCAAAAGTTGCAAATGCATGAGCAGAAGCAATGCTGCCTACAGGGCCTTCAAGCATGGTGCCGCCATAAAGATCAATTCCAGCCAAACCTGCAATTTTGCCAACTTCACATGCTTCGATCAGACCACCAGATTGTTCAATTTTTACCGCAAATACGTCAGCCCCATGGCTTTTTGCAATACGGTATGCGCTGTCTGGCCCAGTTAAAGCTTCGTCCGCCATGATTGCGACATCAAAACGATGTGTTAAACGAGCAAGTGCTTCAGTATTTTGAATAGCACAGGGCTGTTCAATTAAATCAATTCCGCCATCTTGCAGCTGTTGAATACCTTGGATACATTCCAGCTCTGACCATGCACGATTTACATCGACACGTACACTAATATCTGCACCTAGTGCTTTTTTAATTGCAATCACATGATCAACATCGTGTTGCAAAGGGCGTGCACCGATTTTGAGTTTGAACGTGTTATGACGTTTCAACTCAATCATTTTTCGAGCTTCAGCAATATCTTTTTCAGTGTCACCAGACGCGAGCGTCCAAAGTACAGGTAAACTATTACGTAAACGGCCACCTAAAACTTCACTTAACGGCACGCCTAAACGTTTTGCCTGAATATCAAGTAGAGCGGTTTGAATGGCACATTTCGCGAAACGGTTACCATTAATATTCTTACGAATCAGTTTTAGTGTTTGAGCCACATTTAAATCTTTAACTGATGCGAGTAATGGTGCAAAGTAAGTATCAATATTGGCTTTGACACTTTCAGGACTTTCTTCACCATAGTTCAGTCCACCAATGGTGGTCGCTTCACCCCAACCTACAATACCATCCGTGGTCGTAATTTTAACGAGCACCAAAGTCTGAGTACGCATTGTAGTCACAGACAGCTGGTGAGGACGGATAGTTGGAATATCCACAAGTATGGTTTCTATGGTTCTATACATGAAGTTTCAACTATTTCAAACTTGTTTACATACCATAGAAGAATGTAATAGCCTAAAATAGATATAAAACGGTATTTTAAGATACTAAAAAGGTATATTAATGGAATTAAGACATCTACGTTATTTTGTTACCGTTGTTGAAGAACAAAGTCTGACTAAAGCGGCAGAAAAGCTTTTTATTGCCCAGCCACCTTTAACACGTCAAATCAAAAAACTAGAGGAAGAGTTAGGGATTGATTTGTTTGTGAAGGGCTCTCGTCCATTAAAAGCGACAGAAGCAGGCCTGTTTTTTTACCAACATGCTGTGCAGATTTTAACGCATACTGCTCAAGCGGCTTCTATGGCTAAAAAAATGAAGTTGGTCGATAACATTGTCAAAGTAGGTTATGTCAGTTCACTGCTTTACGGTCGGTTACCACAGGTCATTTATCTATTTAGACAAAAGAATCCTGACATTCATGTCGAGCTTATTGAATGTGGCACAAGAGATCAGGTCGAGGCTTTAAAGTTAGGAAAAATCGATTTAGGTTTTGGTCGATTACCCATTAGTGATCCAGCGATTAAAAGGCTTTTACTTCGCAAAGAAAAATTAAAACTCGCGATTCATAAAAAGCATCCATTAAGTGAATTTCAAGATTCAGGAATTTACTTATCTCAAATTATTAATGAGACGATTTTTTCTTATCCAACGACACCTAAGCCAAATTTTTCGACCACCATTCAAGCTTTATTTACCAAGTTGGGTTTAATTCCAGCCAAACTCACCGAAGTCCGCGAAATCCATATGGCACTTGGGTTGGTGGCATCAGGTGAGGGGATTTGTATTATTCCAGAAAGTGCCTGTGACATTGGAATGAAGAATCTAACTTACTTAAATATCTTAGACTTAGAAGCTTATAGTCCCATTTCTCTATCCATGCGTAACATGGACCAAAGTTCGTATATTCCTAAAATTTTAGATTGTATTGAAGAGATCTATAGCGAAGAAGAAGTGTCCAGAAATTTGAATTTATAACTTTTTAATACGATTAAGATTGAATTTTCATGTTATTTTAAAACTTTAAACCTATAGGTAATATGTAAAAGGAATTATTGAATGAGAAAAATTTTAGGACTAGCTTCTCTCATTATGTCTATTGGTGTTGTACATGCTGAACAATTAAATGAACAAGAACAAATTTCTCCATACAGTGCAAATGTAACCTTCGCGAGTCAATATATATCACGTGGTTTCCAGCAAACATGGGGTAAGCCAGCTTTACAGATTGGTTTAGATTATGCAAATCCGAATGGATTATTTGTAGGTACTTGGGCATCGAATGTGAGTTCTAACTATCTTAGAGATGCTTCAGTTGAGTGGGATTTTTATACAGGTTATATAAAAACTTTCGATAAGTTTTCGGCTGGCATGACAGTTTTTTATTACTACTATCCGGGAGCTGAAAGCACGCCTGAAACGGGCAGTACCAGTTATAACTATGGCGAAATTGTGCCTCAGATTGGTTATGGACCTTTAACACTTAAATATTTCATTACCTACACGCCAGATTATGCGGGTTATAACTCCAAGACGATGGGCGGCCCTGAGGGTAAAAATTCAAGAGGAACAACATATCTGGATTTAACTTTTACACAGCCAATAAATGACACTTGGACTTTTGGTGCCCATTATGGCCATGAAAGAATTAAAAATTTCTCAAAAGCTAATTTTCAAGATGTTAAGGTTGAGCTTATTAAGGATTTAGGCGATGGATGGAATACGGGGGTGGCCTATACCAAAGCTTGGGATAAGAACGGGGAATATAGAAATTATACTAATGGTGAACCAGATGCACTTATTTCAAATCCGATTGACTCAACATTTACAGTGTCTGTAAAAAAAGTTTTCTAAGTTAAACTTATCAATAATGGTCTGATTAACTACGCTTGAAAGGTATCTGTAAACTTTCAAACGTAGTTAAAAACGATTTTTTATTTATTTTTTTAAATTAATTAAGATAGGTAAATAAAGAACTACCTGAGTATTTTTAATAATGTCTAAACGTGAAATTATCTAGAGTAATATATATAAAATTGGAAAACTAAAATATTAGTATTTTTCTAATCTCTAAAAAAAATATGGATTAATAAAATTATTATGGATACTTAATATTAATCTTCAAAGGCATTTGTGGGCTGATTATAAATAAAAACTATTATATGAAACAAAATAAGTATTGGCATTTAGATGGGGATTTTTCCATTCTTAAACTGTTTTATGTACACGTTCCAGTAGGTAGCTGTCTCGGAAAATACAAGGGATTTGTTGTGTCTAACTTTGCCTGAACTTCGTATTCCGTTTTTATACCTTCAGTAACGCAGTATACGTTCAATTTTGCAGTTTAAGGAAATATTGATGTCGAATTCTGCTGTTGTTGATTCAGTTGCTTTTGCCTTAAGACAAGCTGAACTATCACAAACTGCGATTATTCCTATTCGTACTGAGCTCGGTGGTGAACAGGCAAATGTGGATATCGCTTATGCAGTACAGGAAATCAATACTGTACGTGCACTCTCGGAAGGGCGCCGTTTAGTAGGTCGAAAAATTGGCCTCACTTCTAAAGTGGTACAAGCCCAACTTGGCGTAGATCAACCTGACTTTGGGATGTTATTTGCTGATATGGCATATGGCGATGGTGAACTCATTCCAGCGGGTAAGTTGATTCAGCCAAAAGTTGAAGCTGAAATTGCGCTCGTACTCAAAAAGGATTTAACCCAAGCCCGACATACATATGCAGACATTATTAGTGCAACTGACTATGCCTTACCAGCTATTGAAATAGTCGATAGTCGCATTGAGAACTGGAAAATCTCATTGATTGACACGGTTGCTGACAATGCATCAAGTGCAGCTTTTGTGTTGGGCTCACGTCCAGTACAGCTTAATCAACTTGATTTAGTTAACTGCAAAATGATTATGACTCGTGGTGATGAGGTCGTTTCGCAAGGTGTTGGTAAAGCTTGTTTAGCTAATCCATTGAATGCAGCTGTTTGGTTAGCAGATGAAATGGTAAGACGCGGACGTCCATTACAAGCAGGAGATATTGTCCTGACTGGGGCATTGGGTCCAATGGTGGTGGCTCATCCTGGGGATGAGTTTAAAGTTGAAATTGAAGGCTTCAATTCAGTTGTTGCATGCTTTGCTGCTGAATAAAGGATAAGGAAATGAAAAAGATAAAATGTGCCTTAATTGGTCCAGGAAATATTGGAACAGATTTGCTGTATAAATTGCAGCGTAGTGAAGTTTTAGAGCCAGTATGGATGGTTGGAATTGATCCTACTTCTGAAGGCTTAGCTCGTGCTGCAACAATGGGTTTAAAAACCACGGCTGAAGGCGTTGATGGTTTATTACCTCATGTACTTGAAGATGATATCAAAATTGCTTTTGATGCAACTTCAGCATATGTACATGCAGAGAACAGTCGCAAGCTCAATGAGCTTGGGGTGTTAATGATTGATTTGACTCCTGCGGCAATTGGTCCATTTTGTGTTCCGCCAGTGAATTTGGAAGCTTTATTAGATGCAGGTGAAGTACCCAATGTGAATATGGTGACTTGTGGTGGACAGGCAACTATTCCGATGGTCGCTGCAATTTCACGGGTACAGACTGTTAACTATGCTGAAATCATTGCAACAGTATCAACTAAATCAGTGGGGCCAGGTACCCGTAAAAATATTGATGAATTTACTCGTACAACTGCTGGAGCAATTGAAAAAGTTGGTGGTGCCAAACAAGGTAAAGCCATCATTATTATCAATCCTGCTGAACCACCATTAATGATGCGTGACACAGTACATTGTTTAGTTGAAGGAGAGCCTGACCAAGTTGCAATTACGGAATCAGTCAATGCCATGATTAAAGAGGTACAAAAGTATGTACCAGGCTACAAACTGGTGAATGGACCTGTATTTGATGGCAATCGTGTTTCTATGTTTCTTGAAGTAGAAGGCTTAGGTGATTATTTACCGAAATATGCAGGTAATCTTGACATTATGACTGCGGCAGCTGCACGTACTGCAGAAATGTTTGCAGAACGCGTTTTATCTAATCAAAAAGCTGAAACTGTTTAAGGAGAAACCGTATGTCTAAGATTATTGTGCATGATATGACGTTACGTGATGGTATGCATCCACAACGTCATCAAACTACAGTTGAGCAAATGATTGCCATTTCAACCGCGTTAGACGAAGCGGGTGTGCCATTAATTGAAGTGACTCATGGTGATGGCTTAGGGGGGAGTTCCGTTAACTACGGTTTCGCTGCTGCAACAGATGAAGAGTATTTATCTGCTGTTGTGCCACGCATGAAAAATGCCAAGGTGTCAGCGTTGTTATTGCCTGGCATTGGAACAGTTGACCATTTAAAAATGGCATATGAGATTGGTGTTTCAACCATTCGTGTCGCAACACACTGTACTGAAGCAGACGTGTCTGAACAGCATATTACTGCCGCACGAAAATTGGGAATGGACACAGTTGGCTTTCTGATGTTGGCACATATGGCATCGCCACAACATTTGCTAGAAGAAGCAAAAAAAATGGTGTCTTACGGTGCTAACTGTATTTATGTCACTGACTCTGCTGGGTACATGTTGCCACAAGATGTTACCGATCGGGTTGGGTTACTTCGTCAAGAACTTGATAGCAGTATTGAGTTAGGTTTCCATGGTCATCATAACTTGGGTATGGGCGTTGCCAATACCGTTGCTGCGGTTGAAGCTGGTGCAATTCGGGTCGACTTGGCGGCAGCTGGTCTAGGAGCTGGAGCAGGCAATACGCCGCTTGAGTTATTTATTGCAGTTGCAAATCGTATGCAAATAGAAACAGGCGTAGACTTGTTTAAAGTACAGGATATTGCAGAAGATCTTGTGATTCCAATGATGCTAAACCCAATTCGTGCCGATCGTGATGCAGCAACGTTAGGTTATGCAGGTGTATATTCTTCTTTCTTGTTGTTTGCAAAACGTGCTGAAGCTAAATATGGTGTCTCTGCACGTGAAATTTTATTAGAGCTTGGTCGCCGTGGTACGGTTGGGGGGCAGGAGGATATGATTGAAGATCTTGCCTTGACCATGTCAAAAGCGAAAGTAATGAGCGCATAAGTTTTTTTATAAATGAAAAAGAGCACTCCACGAGAGTGCTTTTTTTCATCTACTGATTTGATCTAGATGAAATAACTTGGATATAAGCGTTATTTTCTATAAATGGATGGATATCATTTTTGATTGGATGAGCTTCTATTTAAATAAAAAAACGATTAGAAAATTAAAAATAGCAAATTTAAATAAAGCTATTTTAATAAAAAGTAGATATATAACAAATGCTTATTCTGGTTTTTAGAAGATGATTAATCGTTTTTAGTGATCTGTTAAAAATCCTCATTACTGGAAAAGTAACATTTTTTTAAAGCATTGAGTTTAAAAAGAAAAATATCTTAATACTCTAGTCGAATTTTTCATAAAAATAGAGTTGAGCATGATAGGGCTTGGTTTCATGGATTGATTGAAAGGAAGTACGCAATGCGTCGTCAAACGTTATGGATCGCAATGGCTTGCGCAATAGCAACAATAGGGGCTACTGGCACACATGCTGGTTTTGTTGAAGATAGTCAGGTTCAGCTTAAATTTAAAAACTTCTATTTAGATCGTCAGTATGATGACACCCCTGCAAAAAACTGGGGGAGTTGGTCGCAAGCTGTGACATTGGATGAAAAATCGGGTTATGCACAGTTTGGGGCGTTACAACTCGGTGTTGATGTGTTAGCACAGTACGCTGTGCGTCTGGATGGTCGTGACCGTAATGCCGATTGGGTTCTGCCGTACAGTGGGATTTCTGGTACAGGCACAGGAAAACAAGAGCGCCAGTTTGGAAAAATAGGAGCAACTCTTAAAGCGAAAATCAGCCAAACTGAATTACGAATCGGTGAAATTTTACCTGTAACACCAGTAATTCATTTTGATCCATCACGTCAATTATTGACCACTTATAATGGGGTATGGCTGGAGTCAAAAGATCTTAAAAACACCAAATTAACGTTAGGTTATTTGGATAGTATCAATGCCCGTTATGAAAATCAGCCAATGGATTTTGGTCTATGGCCTAAAGCATTAAATAATGATGGTAAAACTGATGGGATGTATGTTGCGGGCATAGATTACCAATTAAATAAAAACTGGTCTGCAAGTTACTTTTATGGCGATGTGACGAATATCTATCGTCAAAATTACTTGGGTGTGAACTATAAAAACAATTATGACAAGTTAAAAGTCGATTCACACATACGTTTTTTCGACAATGCAGAGTCGGGAGATGCCTTGTATGGTGATATTGATAATCAGGCATTGTCTATAGGCTCAACCTTAACTTATGGCTCACACAGCGTAGGTTTATCTTATCAGCAAATGTTTGGTGACCATGGTAGCAACCCGAGTGCAGCAACTGGCGCACCATATTTCCCATCCCTCGCAGGTTGGGTACCTCAGCCTTATTTGGATAACTGGTCAGTTGCGAGCTTTATCCGTAAAGATGAGAAATCGGTGGGTGTAGCTTATAGCTATGATTTTAGTGATCTTGGCATTAAAGGTTTAAAAACCACTGCGAAATATTGGCATGGTTGGGGCATTGATTCAGCTTATGAATCAAGTGCATTAACAGGTAAAGGCAAAGAAGATGAATTTAACTTTATTCTGAATTACGTTGTGCCAGAAGGGAAGTTAAAAGGCTTAGGTTTTCAGTGGATGTATATTGATGTGAACTTCGACAATATTGCAGGCCAAGCAAGCGATTTGCAGGAACATCGTATTGCAACGACATACACCTATAAATTTTAAATACTTTTAAATATTTATTTAAATAACAAATGGTTATTAATATTTTTTTTGTATCATATCATCGTAAACAAGTATCAGTTTAGGCGCTGTGAACAGGTAAGATGGGTGAGTAAAACATTTAAAATTTGGCCTACTAAAAGCAGCTTAATCTTGAGTTGAGCTGTATAAATTGTAAGAGGAATGACATGGGCACAGTACAAATCCCCGAATATAAAACAGATCCATTTTTTGGTTTGGAAGACAAATGGATTGAAACAGCAGCAGGCGAGCTTACTCATTATCATGAGCTTGGAGAAGGTACTCCAATTTTATTTTTACATGGTTCGGGTACTGGTGTTTCAGCAGCAGCAAACTGGTGGTTGAACTTACCACAAATTGCTGAGCAGGCACGCTGTATTGCTATTGATTCGATTGGTTATGGACAAACTGTTGTTGCAGAAGGCACAGCTTACGGTATCCGTGCATGGGTAGATCATGCAGTCCGTGTATTAGATGCTTTAGGAATTGAAAAAACCTGGTTAGTAGGTAATTCTTTAGGTGGTTGGTTAGCATTCCAGTTTATATTGGATTACCCAGAGCGTGTACTAGGTATTGTATCAATGGGAACGGGTGGTGCTAAGCAGACGGCAGCACTTAAAGCACATGCTAATCCTGAATTGACAGAAGCTGGTATCCGTAAAACTTTAGAAATGTTTGTGGTCGATAAGTCTTTAGTCACAGATGAATTGGTTAAAGTTCGTTTTGACTCAGCAAAAAATGACTACGCATCAGATCGATTGATGGATGTTGTTGGTGCACGAGACCGTGACCGCTTTGAATTCCCGCTTGATTTTGAAAAGATGAAAGAGATTCAAGTTCCTGTACTACTCATTCATGGTGTGCAAGATGTAGTTATTCCTGTATCTCGTACATGGGATATTTTGAATATTGTACCTTATGCTGATGCACATATTTTTAGTCAATGTGGTCATTGGTCGCAAGTTGAAAGAGCACAAGAATTTAACCAGATTATTAAACAATATTTAGCAGTACATGATGTTAAATAAAATATAAAAAATACAGGAAGGATAAATTATTATTCTTCCTGTATTTTAATTAAAAATTTTGGTTTTTTGCTGAGCCTTGTCATTTTATCTTAGACTTTTGTATTAAATAAGATAAGTTAGATCTGATTAATATTTAAGTAAAAAACTTTACTTAATAAATCCATAAATTCTTTAACCCCAGAAGATTCTGCGTCTTTGCGATAGCTTACAAATAAATCTAAAAAAGGTAGATCGACATCAACAGGTCTAGTGACAATATTATTTAAAGTGAGTGGCTCTATATAGCTAGGCAAGATCCCGCAACCTAATCCCATCCCTATTGAATTAATGTTAAATAAAATATTATGAGCAGTTTGCACAATATTAAATTTAATTTTATGAAGTTCAGCAAAATTAAGAATTGTATTATGTAAAATCGATGACTGTTCTGACGATGGAATAATAAAATCAATATTATTTAAAAGCTTCACTGGAATACGCTCGTACTGAGCAAGTGGGTGATCTCGAGGAAGCAATAGCATTAGAGGTTCACGTAATACAAACTGACTCTGAATTTCATCGTTATTTAAGTTATCTCTCATAAAGGCAATGTCAATTTCACCTTTCTTTAAGGCTTCCATTTGTTCGGTATTATTCATGCTCCGTAATTCAATTTTTAAGTTTGGATTTTGTATGCGTAAACTTGGAAGAACACACGGGAAAACTTTCATTTCTACTACTGGCACAAAACCAATGGTCAATTGTTGTTTTTTAAATTTTGAAACTTGACGAGCCATAGCAATTGCTTTGTCCGCCTGAGCTAAAGTCAGACGGGCTTGTTCAAGAAATACACTACCTTCTTCAGTGAGTTCAACTTTACGTTTAGTGCGATGTAGTAATGTAACGCCAACCTCATCCTCAAGGTCTTTAATTTGTTGACTTAATGATGGTTGAGCTGTGTAGAGGCGAAGTGCAGCTTTACTAAAGTTGAGTTCTTCAGCCACCATTACAAAGTAGCGTAAATGACGTAATTCCATATCAGTTGTGATCCCAAAATCCTATTATTAACGTTGGATAGTTAATAAAATATGCTAAATGCTTGAAAACCATAAATCCGTTTATAAAACCACTGATCAGTATCAGTCGAACTTAATTTTAATATTTAAAATCTATAATGAATAATTCATAAAAAGTCTAATTTGAAACAAATAAAATATTTCACTTAAAACAGTTAAAAAATCATTATCCATTCAAATTGAATTTTATGTTGTGCGTTTTTGGCGGCAGCAGGAGTGCTTCTCATGAATGGAAAAATTGAAGTGTGTGAAATCGATGCTTTAGTCGATGCACAAAATGGACGTATCTCGCCAACTATCTATACAGATCCACAATTATACGAACTAGAGTTAGAGCGTGTTTTTGGACGTTGTTGGTTATTTCTTTGTCACGAAAGCCAGATTCCAAAATCAGGCGACTTTTTCAATACGTATATGGGTGAGGACCCAATTATTGTTACGCGTCAAAAAGACGGTTCTATTAAAGCATTATTAAATCAATGTCGTCACCGTTCTATGCGGGTTAGCTATGCTGATTGTGGTAATACGCGTGCGTTTACCTGCCCATATCATGGCTGGTCCTATGGTATTGATGGTTCTCTTAAAGATATTCCATTGGAAGGTATCGCTTTTCCACATGGGGCTTGTAAAGAACAATGGGGGTTGCAAGAGGTTCCTCGTGTTGCAAGCTATAAAGGTTTGGTTTTTGGTTGTTGGGCAGATGATACACCTGAATTACTCGACTATATGGGTGATATTGCTTGGTATCTCGATGCAATGATTGACCGCCGTGAAGGTGGTTCGGAAGTCATTGGTGGCATTCATAAATGGGAGATTAACTGTAACTGGAAATTTGCAGCAGAACAGTTTGCTTCTGATCAATACCACGCGCCGTACTCGCATGCCTCTGCAGTACAAGTTTTAGGTGGTAAACCAAATGATGATGCTTCTAAAGCATTAGGAACAGCACAAACGGCACGTCCAGTTTGGGAAACAGCAGAAAGCTGTGTGCAATATGGTCAACGTGGCCATGGTTCAGGTTTCTTTCTGACCGAAAAACCAGATGCTAATTTCTGGGTAGATGGTCAAGTAGCAGATTACTTCCGCGAAACCTATGAAGAAACAAAAGAGCGTTTGGGCGACACACGTGCTTTACGCTTGGCTGGACATAACACCATGTTCCCAACTTTGTCTTGGCTGAATGGTATGACGACGATGCGCATTTGGCATCCACGTGGACCAGATAAAACTGAAGTTTGGGCTTTCTGTATCACGGACAAAGCAGCGCCGCAGCACATCAAAGAAGCGATGGAGTTGAATGCTTGCCGAGCATTTGGCCCAGCTGGTTTTGCTGAAGCAGACGATGGTGAAAACTGGATTGAGATCCAGAAAGTGTTACGTGGTTATAAAGCGCGAAAAAGCAAACTCATTATGGAAATGGGTCTTGGCAATGAAAAATACCGTGAAGATGGTATCCCCGGTATTACTAACCATGTTTTTTCTGAAACAGCTGCACGTGGCATGTATCGTCATTGGGCAAACCTGTTGATGCATGAAAAATGGGAAGACGTACAACGGGCAGATGAGGCTTATGAGCAAGAGCTTTTGAAAAAAGCGGCTAAAAAGGATGAGAAGGAGCTTGTGAAATGAACCAGATCATTGACTCATTAAAACCACAGCCAGTATGGCGTTCTATTGGATTGGAACTTCACCACGACATTAGTCAGTTTCTATATGCAGAAGCACAGTTGTTAGATGACTGGAAATTCCGTGATTGGTTGGACATCTTAAGCAAAGATATTTTATATACGCTCAAAACGACGACAAATGCGCAAACACGTGATCGTCGTAAATGTATTGCACCACCATCAACATGGATTTATCACGACGACAAATTTGTATTAGAGCGTCGCGTAGCAAAATTAGAAACAGGGATGTCGTGGTCCGAAGAACCGCCATCACGTACTCGTCACTTGATTACTAATATTCGGGTCGAAGCAACTGCACAAGCAAATGAATATCAAGTTTTTAGTAATTATTTGCTTTATCGCTCGCAAAAAGAAAAAGACGTATTGACCTATGTTGGTAAACGAGTTGATCTGATTCGAAAAGATGATAGCAGTAGTTTAGGTTGGAAAATTGCTAAACGCGATATCACCCTCGATCAAGCGACTTTGATTTCTCACAATATTACGGTGTTTTTCTAATGAATAAGATTTTCGTTTGTCAGATTGATGAGTTGGATGAAGGCGAAGCGCTGAAAGTAGATTGTAATGTAGGTGATATTGCTGCACTCGCTGTTTTCAATTTCAATGGTGAATTTTTTGCCATGAATGATAAATGCAGTCATGGTAATGCTTCTATGTCAGAAGGCTACCTAGAAGATGATGGCACGGTTGAATGTCCACTTCATGCATCACGTTTTTGTTTGAAAACTGGCGTACCACAATGTGTACCAGCAACTGATCCGATTCAGACATTCTCTGTCGTGATTGAAGATGGTGCACTCTATGTCGAAATGGCAGGAGCGTAATGATGGGCTGGCTAGAGGGTGAAGTTGCACTAATTACTGGTGGTGGTTCGGGACTAGGGCTTGCGTTGGTTGAGCGCTTTTTGCAAGAGGGTGCACATGTTGGTGTGTTGCAACGGTCTCAAGCAAAAATAGATGAATTGATTGCACGCTATGGTGACAAAATTGTGGCGATTAATGGAGATGTGGCGAGTTTTCAGGATAACGTTCGTGCTGTGCAGGCTACAGTAGAACGTTTTGGAAAACTGGACTGTTTTATTGGTAACGCTGGTATTTGGGATCATTATGCCGACATCGTTAACATGAGTGGCGAACAGTTAGATAAAGCCTTTGATGAAATCATGAGTATTAACACGAAGGGTTATTTGCTTGGTGCAAAAGCAGCTTTAGATGAGTTACTCAAAACTGAAGGCTCGATGATTTTTACCTTATCTAACTCAGCGTTTTATTCATCGGGTGGTGGTCCAATTTATACCGCATCAAAACATGCTGGTGTAGGTTTAGTGCGTGAACTGGCCTATGAGCTGGCACCGAAAGTGCGTGTGAATGCAGTTGCTCCATCTGGCATGAATGTCAATGTGAAAGGTGCCGCATCTCTTGGGCAGGAAAATCTAGGATTACTTGATGCACGCGATCCCCAAAAAATTGGGCAAGGCATGCCATTGAGATTCTTACCAGAACCAGAAGACATGACTGGTTCTTATGTATTGCTCGCATCACGTCAAAATAACCGACCATTATCTGGCGTTTTTATAAATGCTGACTGTGGTTTGGGTATTCGTGGCTTACGCCAAGCGAACGCTGGTTTTTTTGATGCTTAATTTTAATCCGATATTAATGGACTAATAAGACAGCTAAAAACTGTCTTATTTCGGAGCTAATCATGACTGTTAAACTTATTTGTGCTTCTCATAGCCCGCTAATGGAATTTGCGTCTCCGGAAGAAAAACAACAAGAACAAACGGTGCGTCATACTTTTGAAAAACTGGCAGCCGAGGTCAAAGCATATGACCCAACTTTAATTATTGCTTTTGGGCCAGATCATTTTAACGGCTTCTTTTATGACCTGATGCCTAGTTTTTGCGTGGGTGTACGTGCGACGGCGGCAGGTGATTGGAATTATGGTCCGGGTGAGCTCAATGTACCAGAAAACACAGCATTAGATTTAATTCGACGTGTACTTGATGAAGGTGTGGATGTTGCATATTCATATCGTATGCAAGCGGATCATGGCGTAACCCAACCGCTGCATTTTTTATGTGATGGTCAACTTAATCGTTACCCAACTATTCCAATATTTATTAATGGTGCTGCTGCGCCAATGCCTACGACAAAACGAACGATTGCTTTAGGACGAGCGGTTGGGGCTTTCATCAACTCAATTAATCTAGAAAATGAACGTATATTGATTTTGGGCACAGGTGGACTTTCACACGATCCACCAACCCCTCAAATGGGCTCTGCACCACCAGAAGTTGAAGAGTTTCTCATTGCTGGGCGTAACCCAACTGTTGAAGCTCGTAATACACGTCAGGCCAAAATCATTTCAGTTGGACAGCGTTTGGCAGCAGGTGACAAGAGCGTATCTGTTCCACTTAATCCAGAGTGGGATGAACAGTTATTGGAAAAATTCAAAAATGCAGACTTTGCTGCGCTTGAAAATATGACTGAAGATGAGATTCGTCGTGAAGGTGGGCGTGGTGGGCAAGAAGTTCGTACATGGATGGCTGCTTTTGCGGCATTAGAAGCTGTTGGCGATTATGAGATGACCTTACATTGCTATGAACCTATCAGTGAATGGATTGCTGGTTTTGGCATTGTATCTGCCGAGCTGAAATAAAGGATAAAACGATGAATATTCAAACTATTGTCATCATCGGTGCTGGACAGGCAGGTGCAAGTGCTATTCTGGAACTACGTAATAACAAATACGACGGTAAAATCATTTTGATTGGAGATGAATCACATCTGCCTTATGAGCGTCCTCCTTTATCTAAAGATATGATTTTAAGGCCTGAACAGACCAAAATTGAAATTCTGTCACAACAAAAATTGAAAGATTTAGGTGTCGAAGCCATTCAAGGCAATGCGGTTGTACGCATTGAGCCTGAACAATATCAAGTGATTTTGAAAAATGGTGAAAGTATTCACTATGACAAGTTATTACTCGCGACAGGAGGGGCTCCTCGTCGTCTTCCAATTTTAGATGCAGTTGGTAAACATGTTTATACCCTGCGAAATTTGGAGGATTCACAAGCCTTGGTTCCAGTCTTTCAAGCAGGGAAGCGCATTTTGCTTGTAGGCGGTGGGGTTATTGGTCTTGAATTAGCTTCAAGTGCTCGTTTTAAAGATTGTCAGGTGACCTTAATTGAACAGAGCCCAATGATTATGGGACGTTCACCAGCAATTATTAGCCAATTTTTACTTGATGAACACCGCAACCGAGGGGTCGATATTCACTTAAATGTGCAAATTGCCAATGTCACCTTACGTGGTGAAGAGATAGTCGTAATATTGGAAAGTGGTGAAGAGCTGATTGCCGATGCTGTTGTTTATGGCATTGGGATTGTACCGAATGCTCAATTGGCCATAGATGCTGGTTTAGACGTCGACTTTGCCATTAAAGTGAATGAAAACTGCCAGACTTCCCATCCAGATATTTATGCTGCTGGTGATGTAGCAACTCAGTTGCGTGCGGATGGTAATTATGCCCGTATTGAAACTTGGGAAAATGCCAATAATCAAGCAGGCACTTTTGCTCGTCATGTCATGGGATTAGCGCAACCTAAAGCTAATCCATCATGGTTCTGGACAGATCAATATGATATTAATTTTCAATTCGTTGGCGATATGTCTGCAAAAGAATGGCATATACGAGGCAATATGAATCCGCAAGAAGACAAAAATGTTGGATTCACCTTATTTGGCTTAGACCAAGGTATCGTTGTAGCGGGTATTGCAGTCAATCAGGCGCGTGATGTTCGGCATTTAAAAAAATTGGTTTCTAGTTCTAGCGTCTTTGATAAAGAAAAGTTGCTAGATGTGTCTATTGAATTACGCAAATTAATTTAATTAGGGTTGTTATACTAAAAGCCTATTTAATATTGAAAGTAAAAACCGTCATGATTATATGGCGGTTTTTTTATGGTTAATCATAAATATTTTCCATAAGTGGATGTTATTAATACTTAATTTGAACTGAATTATAATTTTTAGCTATTAATAGATTTTATTTTTGCTGAGTGATTAATATGTTTTTTAGATTTTAAATTTTATTTTTGTAAGTTAAATAATTGAAATATATGTTTATTTTAATTTTGTTATAGGTTGTTTCTATAAGACTAAAGTATTTAAGTGAAATGTAGTAAATGTTTTTTAATTTTTTTATGAAATTATAGAACTTAAGGCTAATTTAGAAATAAAAGCAGTTAATAAATGATGGTGAATGATTTTTTAAACTAGTAGAAAAGGATTTTTCTATGGACCGTGCAGGAAATAAGCACTCTATTATTACGATCGTCATTTGTTTTTTAATTGCTGTGATTGAAGGGATTGATATTCAGGCAGCAGGTATCGCTGCTGTAGGTATTCGAGAATCTTTTGGTCTGGATAGCTCTCAACTCGGTATTTTTTTTAGTGTCGGAATATTGGGGTTATTACCCGGTGCATTAATTGGTGGACGTTATGCAGACCGCATTGGCCGTAAGATGGTGTTAATCGGGGCTGTCGCTATTTTTGCAGTATTTACCCTTTGCACCGTTTGGGTGAATAGTTTCTATATGTTGCTGTTGGTACGTTTTTTAGCAGGAGCTGGATTAGGGGCTGCAATGCCAAATTTAATTGCTCTAGTTTCAGAAGCTGTTTCTAGCGAAAATCGTGGGCGTGCTGTAGGTCTGATGTATTGTGGTATGCCAATAGGAGCCATATTGGTGTCATTACTAGCAGCCTATGATGTAAGTGGACATTGGCAAACAGTTTTTTATGTTGGTGGAATCGTTCCTCTTCTTGTACTTCCACTTATGATCAAATTTTTACCAGAGTCACGGGAGTTTTTACAAACTAGATTTCAGGATAAATCTATTACACGCATAGAAAGCTCTTTTAAAAATCTATTTAGAAATAACTATGCAGGGCAGACACTATTACTTTGGGCAAGCTATTTTTTTACGTTGATGGTTGTATACATCATGTTGAGTTGGTTGCCATCTCTCTTTATGGAGTTAGGATTCTCTCGTCAACAGGGTAGTTTAGCTCAAGTCTTTTTCCAAATGGGCGCTGCACTAGGTACGGTTGTTTTGGGTATTTTGATTGATCGATGGAATAAAGCTTATGTCATTATATTGATGTACATAGGTATTTTAGCTGGTTTATTTAGTTTAAATGGAGCCGGTAGTCTTACTGCGATGTATGCAGCCGCAGCATTAATGGGAACATTTACAATTGGTGGGCAAGGCGTTTTATATGCATTTGGTAGCATTGTATATCCAACTGAGATTCGGGCAACGGGTGTAGGCAGTGCCGCAGCGGTTGGGCGTATTGGTGCAATGTTAGGACCTGCGATTGCTGGACAATTACTCGCGATGGGAAGTGGTGCTACAGGCGTAATTTCTGCTGCCATCCCTGGAATTATCATTTCGGCATTACTGATGCTTTTGGTGATTCGCAAATTACATCAGGCCCAATAATCTGAATACCACAATGAAAAAAGCTCATATTTAAGAGCTTTTTTCATATTTGGCATTATTTGAGTGAAATTTCAAATTTGATCATCCGAATGTTTTAGTAAGTTCATAACTATATCGAGCATATGAGTCGAATTACAGTTTTACTAATCATCTATATTGAGTAAGAAAAATGTATTCAGTTGCCAAGGAAAAGCTTTGGAATCGTTCATTTATTCTGTGTGTATTGAACAATCTTTTTTTATTCATTTATTACTATGCATTACTCACAATATTGCCACTATATATTTTAAAAGAATTATCCGGTTCAATCAGTCAGGCTGGTTTGGCGTTAACCTTATTTTTGGTTTCATCTATTATCACTCGTCCTTTTTCTGGCTTAATTATTGATCGGTTAGGTAAAAAATATGCCTTACGAGGTTCGGCATTATTATTTGCACTTCTGGCATTAAGTTATCTATGGGCAAATCAGTTATGGCTTTTATTGCTTATTCGTTGTGTGCATGGGATCTGGTTTAGCATTTTGACGACAGTAATAGTGCCTATAGTGAATGATTTTATACCTGAGCATAGAAAGGGAGAGGGTATGGGATATTTCGTAATGTCTACGAATCTGGCTGTTGTTTTTGGGCCAATGATTGCATTAGCTACGATACGGTACACCAGTTTTTATAATTTATTTGCCTTTTTAGCATTCATTGTGTGTTTAGGTTTAATTTTTTGTTTTCTTATTCCAGTTTCTTCCTTAAAAGATAAGGAGATCATCTCTGCAAAGCGGAGTATTACATTTGACGATATCTTTGAAAAAAGGGTGATGTCTATCGGCGTTATTGCTTTATTTACTGCAATGTCTTATTCAAGCATTATGAGCTTTATTAGTGTCTATAGTGAAACAAAAGGCTTATTAGCGGCGACCAGCATATTTTTTATTATATTTGCCATATCAATGATTATAGTGCGCCCTTGGGTAGGTTATTCTTATGATAAAAGAGGGGCTAATTCCGTGGTTTACCCTTCATTTATCCTTTTTTCAATAAGCTTATTTTTAGTTAGTTGGATGCAAACACAGTGGGGCTATTGGTTGGCGGCAGTATTCATAGGAATGGGATACGGATCCCTTTTCCCTATTTTTCAAACCATGGCAATACAATCGGTTGAGAAAAAGAGAATAGGGCATGCTGTTTCAACCTTTTTTACTTTATTTGATTTCGGAATGGCCATTGGTTCAGTTTTGGTAGGATTAATTATTGCCCAAATAGGCTATGAGAAAACTTACCAGTTGTGTGCATTCCTTACGATAATGACTTTAGTTTTATATCGTTGGGTATGTAATAAAGATGGAAAGACAATAATTAGGATATGACATGGAATTACGTCACTTACGCTACTTTGTTGCGGTTGCTGAAGAGCTGAATTTTACTAAGGCAGCAATGCGTATGCATACGGTGCAACCTTCTCTTAGTCAGCAGATTAAAGATTTAGAAGAAGAAGTGGGAGTTCAGCTTTTTATACGAAGTAAGCGAAAAGTTGAACTGACCAAAGCAGGAGAAGTCTTTTTTAAAGAAGCTCTAATCATTTTAGAACATACAGAGAAAGCAATTAGTTTGGCTCAACAAACTGCTAAAGTTGAACAAGAACAATTAAATATTGGTTTTGTTCCAGCGGCAGAAATGAAAATCTTCCCCTATATCATGCCCAATATAAGAGCGCATTTCCCAGAATTAACAATTGATTTTCATAGCCTTACGGATGATGAACAACTAGTAGCGCTTAGAAAAGGCGAAATAGATATCGCTTTTACTCGCTATGGAACTGATTCAGATGAACTGGTTTCGATTCAGGTATTTCAAGAGCCACTTACCTTAATTATTCCCAAAAATTCGCCAGAGGCTCAGCAGGAACGCATTAGTATAAAAAGTTTTGAACAACATGATTTTGTGATTTGCAATGAAGAGTCATCGCCAGAACTTTATCGAATTATTCATAACTTCTTTAAAAAAACTAAGCTTAACGTCGCTGTTGTACAGCACTCAACTAATATTTTACTTAACGTTAATTTAGTCGGAATGGAAATTGGTTGGAGCTTGGTACCACAGTATGTGATTCCTCTATTAGGAGATAAAATTATAGTTAAAAAGACGATAGAACCATTACCGATGATAGGTTTATATGTTTCTTATCGAAAAGATCATGTTAATAAAGCTATAGATTTGATTTTAGATGTACTTAAAAAACAATTTTATCTGGACTTTAGTTAATATAAAAAAGCCATTCAAAAGAATGGCTTAAAAAACTTTAGTTAATTAAATGCATTTTTTCAAACAGTTCTTCACTTATACTATTTACCGTTTGGGGAATAGCAAGACCTGCTATAAAACGGTCAGGTCGTAATATCACCATAGATTGATTTGTTTGACCGAACCAAGTGCGGATTTCACTATCTGCATCACCGATTGTAATGAAATCTGCATTAGAAGTTTGATTGGGTGCATCTAATTGCACGTTAGGGACGACTTGAATAAATTTTATACCTAATTTAATCCATTTTTTCATAATATTGGGTGAGATGCCCCAAGTTGGATTGACCCCCCAAGCGAGAATGGCAAAGTTATTTCCAATGACATCATCTAATAAAATTTTGTCTTTGTTTCCAAACTGTACATGAGGCTGTATGAACATCTTTCCAACAGGTGTATTTTTTCCTGAAAATGGTGCCAATATTCCCTCATTATATTTTGGCATTGGCTTGAAACGCATTTCTAGTAAATAGCGTTTTATGGGTTGTATGTAGTTCAATGCATAAGAAATACTATCGCGAACAACACCTTGCCATTTTTTCGGTGGGGCAAGTACATGACCCGCTAGAACGGATAAATTAATCATTGCTTGCGCGTGGTCTTTCCTTTCTAGTTGATAGCTATCAAGAATTTCAGGGCTTGCCACTTTTTTAATGACCAAAGCCATTTTCCAAGCAAGATTAAATGCATCACGCATACCACTATTGTAACCTTGGCCCTGCCACACAGGCATAATATGTGCAGCATCGCCTGCCAATAAAATACGGTCTACGCGGAAACGATCTGCAATACGTGCATTATGTGTATATACACGTTGGCGTATGACTTCAATATTATCGGTATGAGGTAAAACTTTTCCTAATAGACGATTGATGTTCTCAGGTTTACTAAGTTCTTCTTGGGTCTCTCCCGGCATTACCATAAATTCAAAACGTCGGATGCCATGTGGCAAAGCTGCTGATACGTAAGGACGAACTGGATCACAGCATAAATATACATGAGGGGTAGCTAATGGATCGTTTGCAAGATCAATAACAATCCATTGGTTAGGTGCTGTTTTTCCTTCAAAATTAATGTTCAGATTACGACGTACAAATGAATTTCCGCCGTCACAAGCAATAAGGTACTGTGCTTGAATAATTTCTTGTTTTTTGTCTTTTGTAGTGAGGTTTAAAGTTACATGTTCTTTGTCTTGAGTAAAACTATTTAAGTGGCGCGAAAAAAATACCTGTGTTGTTGGGTATAAAGTTAAACCTTCGAGTAAAACACGGTCAACTTGAGGTTGGATAAATGCATTACGACGTGGCCAACCAAATTCGCGAGTCATGGGTTGGATATCTGCAAAGCAACGTCCTTTAGGAGTTAAAAAGCGCATTGCATGATTTGGGGTGGTATGCGGTAAAACTTGTTTAATTAATCCTAAAGATTGGATTGTTCTTAATGATTCATCGTCAATACCAATGGCTCTTGGATAATCAATAAGCTGATCTAATTGTTCAATAACAGTAACTTGTACACCTTGCTTACTTAAGTAATTTGCAATTGTTAATCCAACAGGTCCTGCCCCTAAAATTGCAACTTCCGTGGTGTGATGTTGAGTTTGATTCACAGTAAATATCCCTTACTATCAAGTTTTCTTATTAATATCAAAATTGAAAGAAGGTTAAATTTAATCAATAGTTTAATAAGTGAATTTTTAAAAGGAGGATGTATATTTAATTTTTTTTAATATATTGTATTTAAAAGAGTTTTTATATTCTTGCAATAGTTTTTTTAAATCCAATCATTGTTTTAAATTATAATTGAAGGATGTCGCTTTTAGAGCTAAAAATTTATTCATTGTAAAAATAATAAAACTTTTATTATCAAGGATTTGTCTTACTAAAAATACAAATATTATTAACTTTTATAATGAGTAACAGTTATACAATGCCAAATAAGTTGCCATGATAGAAAATAGTATTTCTGTCACAATTCACTCTAAATGGCAGACATAATCAATCACTTCATTTGTCATAATTTTAAATTTACTATTTTCAGGAACATTAAAAGATTCACCGCTAGAATAAATTGTAGCTTCTGGTTCATCGCCAATTTGAACAGTGCATTTCCCAGAAATAATTTCGATGCGCTCTGGCACATGAGTTTTAAATGTTAAAGCCTTATCTGATGGAAGAATAACTCCTAGAGTCTTTTTTGTTCCATCAGCTAGTTCAATTACATGACTAATAGAATGCCCCTCATAGTAGACATTCGCTTTTTTTGTTATAGAAACAGAATCAAATTGATTTGGCATTTCTTGTATCTCTTTATTGTACTAAATATTATTAAGATAATAATAAAAATTCCTCTGAATCTTCAAGCTATAAAATTACATTTTAGGTAAGCAATAAAAGTAATTTTTCTCTCAAGTAGATCACTAACAAGAAATTATTAAATATCAATTAAATGATTCAAAAATAAAAAGCCCAAGGTGAGAGCTTTTTAATCTATGAAATACCTTTAGGATCTTGAGCAAAAGGTAAGCTAAATAAGGCAATTGCACGCAAGATAAACGGATGACTAAAGTCTGGTTGGTAGATTTAATACTACCTGAGCATCTTCAAGAATGTCTAAACGTAGAATTATCTAGCGTAGTTTTTATATATAAATAAGGTCAGAAAAGATGAAATATTTGTCTTTTTCTAATTTTTAGAAAACTTATCTAGAGTATAAAAGTATATAAAAAATAAGATTTTGAAAAATATAAAATTATAGTTATGAGTACAGGCAGAGATAAGTTGAGCTAAAAACATTACTTATATGAAATAAAATGAATAGTAAACTACTGGTTATTCCATAAAAAAACATCATAATTGGATATAACCTTTATTTATAAATCTTGTCCTAAGCTATTATGAAAATTGAAGATATTGAAGCTTTTGTTTGTTTTGTCAATGTTCAATCTACCAGTCTGGCTGCCCAGCAATTAGGTATTTCACAACCTGCTATTACTAGAAGGATCCAAAATCTAGAATCAGATTTGGGATTACAACTTTTTGACCGTAATACACGCCCTCTAAAATTGACTCAGCTAGGATTTCAAATTTTTGAGCAGTGTGCACAGGTTACTGCTGAAATAGATGCATTGGGACAATTAGTTAACAGCTATAAATTATCGACCCAAAACTTACGGATTGGCATTGCGACAAGTCTATCAGACACGATCTTGTCAGGTATTTTAGAAGACTTAAAACAAAGTTATCCAACATTAAACTTAGAAATTAGCACAGGTTGGGGTATCGATTTATTAGATAAATTTAAGGAAAAAAAGCTAGATTGCATTTTTTCAACAACAGCTCAAACTTATGGGCAGAATGACCAGATAAACATAGAAATTTTAGGTCAGTTACAAATTGTGCCGACTATTTCTAAAAAATTAAAAAAGATGTCTGTACAGCATCTTGCCGATTGTCAGTCTTTAGGATGGATTCTTAATACTGAAGGGTGCGGTTTTCGCCAATATCTTGTATCGGAGTACCATAAATTGAATCAGTTACCTAATATAAAAATTGAGGTTACAGGAACCAATTTGCAGATGAATTTATTGGCTCAAGGTCTTGGAGTAGGATTATTACCTAAAGAAGTTTTTGAAAAGAGTATTTATGCTGCTCAACTTACCTCAATCGAACTTACTGACTTCAATTTATCAGTGCAACTTTTTTATATGATTCAACCCGATTTGAATGAAGTCTATCAATCAATTTGCCAGGAGATGAGCCGTAAAGTACAGAGCATACTAGGATGGGGATGAAATAAAATATCAAGAAATTTTATTGAGCATAATCAATATAAAAAGCATTAGTTGAAGATAACGCTTTCGTTGACGTCCGCAATGTTTTGAGCCTCACTCATCCTGTTAGTATTCCATATTTTAATATTATTATATATTTAATATTTGTTTTTAACATATTAAGACCTGCCGTATTCTTATAAAAAATACATCGGATTTAAATATGGCAATTCAAATTTTAGGAATGATCTGGCACCGTGAGGCATCTGAAATTATTCCAGCGACAAAAACTTTTGATAAAAATTATATTGTCAAAATTGCTCAGGCACATGAACAGGCAGGGTTTGACCGTATTCTATGTGGTTATTGGTCCGATCAGGCTGATGGTTTTTTAGTGACAGCCTATGCTGCTGCACATACTTCTAAAATAAAATTTTTACTAGCACATCGTCCGGGCTTTGTTTCTCCAACATTGGCAGCCCGTAAATTGGCAACCTTGGATCAGCTGACGGATGGACGTTTAGCACTACATGTTATTTCTGGCGGGAGTGATATTGATCAGAAAAAAGATGGAGATTTTTTAAATAAACAAGAGCGCTATGCACGTAGTGCCGAGTTCATCGAAGTTGTACAAAAAACATGGTATAGCCAAGAACCTTTTAGTTATGAAGGTGATTATTACCATGTAGTAGATGCTTATTCTGAAATTAAACCACTCCAAACACACTTACCGATTTATTTTGGCGGTTCTTCCATAGAAGCTTTACAAGTTGCCGCAAAACACGTTGATATTTTTGCGCTTTGGGGAGAGCCTCTAGCGGGGGCTCAAGAGCAGGTTGAAACACTAAATCAGTTGGCAGCACAACATGAGCGCCAACTTGATTACAACATTTCATTTCGTCCAATTATTGCTGATAGTGAGTCTAGAGCTTGGGAAAAAGCGCAAGAAATTTATCAATTATCTAAAAAACAATTAGAAAATTTTGGCTTACAAGCTGCCAGAAAAAAACCACAAAGTACGGGTGGGCAACGTTTACTTGCAGCAGCGGGTCAAGGCGAACGTTTAGATACCAATTTATGGACTGGTATTACTTCTTTAGTTCAGGGCAGTTATAACTCCACGGCATTAGTGGGGACCCCTGAACAAGTTGCAGAGTCTATTTTGCAATATTACAAACTCGGCATTCGTAGCGTATTGATACGTGGGTTTGATCCTGTTCAGGACGCAATTGATTATGGTCGAGAGCTATTGCCCCAAATCCGTGAAAAAACAGAAAAATATGATCAACAGCAACAGCTGATTTCGGCTTAATCGGAAAGGAAATAATAATGAATCACTATGGCAAAATTTTATTGGGTGTTTTTACAACAGCAATTTTAGTAGGTTGTACAAAAAAAGAGGCTTCACCTGAACATGCTCAGGCATCTGAAGTCAAAGCAAATAAGGGGCAGGTTGTGCTCAATATTGGTGATCAAAAAGGCAATATGCGTGCACAGCTTGAAGCATCTGGTGCTTTAAAAAATGTCTCATATAAAATCAATTGGTATGAATTTCCAGCTGCTGCACCAGTTGCAGAAGCATTAAAAGTAGATGCGATTGATATTGGTTATTTGGGTGATGCACCTTTTATATTTGCCAATTCTAATGGGGGAACAGCCAAGGCTATTGCCGTGTATAAAGCAGATCCATATCCAGTTGCTATTTTAGTGCCGCAGAATAGTCCAATTAAGTCTGCCAAAGATTTAAAGGGTAAAAGTTTAGCATTTAATAAAGGCTCAATTAGTCATCTTTTAACTTTAAAAGCCCTAGAACAACAAGGTCTGAAGCCTGAAGATGTGACGTTTAAATTTTTACCGCCTGCCGATGGAAAATTAGCTGTTGCCAATGGTTCAGTAGATGCTTGGGTGGTATGGGATCCATATACGGCATATGCTGAGCTCAAGGATCATTTTCGTGTTGTGGTTAATGGCCGTGGTTTGTATTCAGGTTATACCTTTTTAGCAGCCACGGATAAATCTTTAAAAGATCAGAACAAACGTGTGGCAATTCAAGATTTTATCTATCGTTTAAAAGAGTCACAAGCTTGGGCGGGACAACACGGGGATGAGTTTGGTAAAGCTTATGCCAAAATAACTGGACTACCAGAGGATGTGGGAATCAAAGCTTTTAAACGCCGTAATGCCTCGTGGGAGCCGATCGATAATGAAGTGATCAAAGTTTCTCAAGGAACTGCCGATTTTTATACCAAATATAAGCTGATTGATAAAAAGTTTGATGTGACATCTTCATTTGATACTGGTTTTAAAGTGGAGCAAAAATAAAGATGAGTCAGTTGCAACAAGTACTCCAGCCGTTGATTGAAAGAATTGAATATGGAATTTCACAGCAATTAGAAGATGTTGATCTCATACAATCTTTTATTCCAGAGTTTCGTAGATTGCTGCATTTAAATGATTGGTTACCAAGCTCTTATCGGCAACCGAACCCTGAACGCTATCAACAGTTTTTATTATATCGCGATCCGCAAGATCATTTTTCAATTGTCAGTTTTGTATGGGATAAGGGACAAACTACACCAATCCATAATCATGAAGTTTGGGGAGTCGTTGGTGTCCTGCAAGGTGAAGAAATCTCACAGCGCTACCAAAGAAATGCATTAGGACATTTTGAGATCACAGGTGAGCCAGATCATTTAAAAGTTGGCGAAATTGATTTTTTTACTTCAGCCTTGGGTGATGTGCATCAAGTGAGTAATGCGCTATCCGATCAGGTTTCGATTAGCATTCACATTTATGGTGCAGATATTGGCAAAGTAGAACGCTATACCTTTGCTTTAGATGGCACAGCAAAGCGTTTTATTTCAGGTTATTCAAATCAGGAACATTAATATGACAACCAATATTCAAACTTATCAAGATATCCGCAAAAAGCTATTGGCTGGTCAAGAAATCGCACTAATTGATGTACGTGAAGAAGATCCATATGCTCAAGGTCATCCTTTGTTTGCTGCCAATATTTCTCTTTCCAAATTTGAAGTAGAAATTCTCAATCGAATACCTCGTCTGTCTACTGATATTGTTATTTATGACAATGGTGAGGGCTTGGCAGAACGTGCCTATCAACAGTTACAAGCATTGGGCTATCAGCAGATTTCATTATTGGATGGTGGTTTACAAGGCTGGAAAGAGGCAGGTGGTGAAATTTTTATTGATGTCAATTCGGCAAGTAAAGCCTTTGGTGAATTTGTTGAACATCATAAAGGAACGCCGTCACTGTCAGCTCAAGAAGTCAAAAAATTAATTGATGATCAGGAAAACATTGTCATTCTGGACGCTCGTCGTTTTGATGAATATCAAACCATGAGTATTCCGGGTGGTATCAGCGTACCTGGTGCTGAATTAGTGCTCCATGCTAAAAATATTGTTAAAGATGAAAATACTAAAATTATTGTGAATTGTGCGGGACGTACACGTAGTTTAATTGGTACACAGTCATTGATTAATGCCAAGATTGGACATGAAGTCTATGCTTTACGTAATGGTACGATTGGTTGGACATTGGCGCAGCAACAATTGGCTTTAGGACAACGCCAACAATATACTAATTTTGCTAATAAAAATAATTCATCAGGTGTATTGGAGAATGCCAAACAATTAACCCAGCAGGCTGGTGTAAAAACGATTAGTTTGGAGCAACTACAACTATTCCAACAACAGAGTGAACGCACCACCTATGTTTTTGATGTACGGTCAGAAGAAGAGTATATACAAGCGCATTTACCCAATAGTCGTTGGATTGGCGGTGGGCAACTAGTTCAGGAAACTGACCATTATGCGAGTGTACGCGGTGCCAGAATTGTACTCATTGATGATCAACTCGTCCGTGCTTATATGACTGCCTCTTGGTTGGCGCAAATGAATTGGGAAGTTTACGTACTCGATGCGGATTTTCAAACAATATTTACCGAGCAAGGAGGATGGAAACCAGTTGTTCCGTTGTTGCATATAAAACATCGGGTTACACCTGAACAATTGCAAGCATGGTTAGATGTCGGTGAAGAGGTCACTATTCTGGATTTTACAACTAGTGCAAACTATCAAAAAGGGCATATTCCTACTGCTCAATGGGTATTAAAAGCAGATATTGAACGACTGTTTAATGAGAAAAAAATTCCAACAAACCATAAAATTGTTGTGACTTGTGGTACTAGTCTGTTAGCACAATATGCTGTATCTGCTCTTCAAGCCAAAATTTCAGAAAATGTTTATGTCTTGGAAGGGGGTAATCAGGCATGGGCAAAAACTTTTGTTTTGGAAACTGATAAACATGTGTACTTATCTTCCCGTATAGATCGGTATAAACGCCCTTATGAAGGAACGGATAATTCTATCCAAGCTATGCAAGACTATTTAGAGTGGGAATATGGATTAGTTGCCCAACTCAATACAGATGGGACTCATGGTTTCTTTGTGGTTTAGTTAAATATTTAGCTAAAATATTGATAAAAATCATAATAGCTCTTTTAAAGTGAAGAAGAGCTATTATGAAAATCAAAAGTATTAATCAAAACTTGTTCTTGAGATTTCTCTAAAAATGTTTTTTTGAAACCAAGTAATAACTGTTGCCTGAAAAACAGTTATTCAACAATAAACTATCACTTTTATGCACAGATAGAGAAAGATCTTTTTATAAACCATTGAAAATACTTGTAAAAATATTTGGCATGTAAATTGAAATATAACAGCAATATTTTTTTATCTCATCGTTTAACAATCGACGTTATGAGGGGGGGATTGCAAAAATGTCAGATTATTCGCAAAGTCTTATTTCACTGTTGGCATACCATGCAACAGCACGTCCAGATGCAATTGCATTAAGACATAAAAAGCTGGGTCTGTGGCAGCACTGGTCATGGAAAAACTTACTAGAACTTAGCGAAAGATACGCGTCTGCGCTTTATGAGTATGGTTTTCAAAACAAGCAAACTTTTCTTATTGTCAGTGCTCCGAATATTGATGTAGTTGCTATAAGTCTGGCTATACAGGCTTTAGGTGGCGAAGTTCAATTGATTGACCAAAGTGTTGATACATTAAAAACAGAAGACTTTTTACGACACCTTGCGATTTTAAAGCCAGATTATATTCTCGTAGAAGAGCTAGAGCAGCTTGTTTCAATTGAGACATTACGTTATCACCCAATTTATATTTTTTATATTGAACAAAGCAAATTAAGTACATTTGAATATGACTATGTTGTAGCTGTCGATAAGTTATTAAAAAATTCCAACGAGAAATATCGTATTGATTTTAAAACGAGTCAGCTCGAACCTGCACAAATTGCTTTTAGCTTTGAACGGATTGAATCTAATCAACGACTGAGAGTGCAATATTCTCATCAAGATTTGATTGCAGAAGCCAAACATTTAGTTCAAAACCACCACCTAGATCATCATGAGGAAGCATTTGTTACGCGTGCTTTTTCAAGTGTTGGGCACATTCGTTATCTATGGTCATCATGGTTACTTGCAGGTTTTAACTTAAATATTCCTGAGACCTTAAATACTCGCGATCAGGATAGACAGATTATTTCGCCAACATTGGTTTTAGGGACCAATGAAACCTATGCCCGTGTTGAGCAGTTAATTTATAACCGCTTACCAAGTGATAAATGGCTTGCCAAACATTACCGGCACGCACTTCAAAAACAGAAAAATGAAGAAAAATTATCTTTGATTGATAAGTTTAGCTTTGCCTTATTCAAGCAAGTCATTTTAGAAGAGTTGGGTTTTTCACATCTTAAAGTGGCTTTAACAGTGGGGCAGCCTGTAACGCTTGCAACACGAAATTTTTATCAAAGTTTAGGTGTGAAGTTACACGAATGGGGAGAATATGCCGAATGGCAAAGTACCCAATTGGACAATTCGCAGCTTCATTCTTTGCCTATAACAACAATAACTTAAGAAGGGGAATATATGTCAGTATCATCTGTGGTATTGCTAGAACTTAAGGCGATTGATTTATCTTTTGGCTCTTCACAAGTGCTCAAGCAGCTTAGCTTAGAGGTGAGAGAGGGAGAGATTTATTCTTTAATTGGTCCCAATGGGGCTGGTAAAAGTTCAGTAATTAATATTATTAATGGCATTTATCAGCCGCAATCTGGTCAGATCATTTTTGCTGGTCAGGTTTTACATAACTATAAGGCAAAGCATGCACCCTATTTAGGAATTGCGCGCACCTTTCAAAATTTAGCACTCTTCAAACAAATGTCGGTATTGGACAATGTCTTAACTGGACGGGTATTAAAAAGTCGTCACTCATTGTTAGGTGCATTATTTTCTTTACCAAGCACTCAAAAAAATGATGATTTACAGCGTTTTAAAGCTGAAGAAATTTTAAAACTGTTGAATCTACAAGAATACCGAGACCAATTGGTTAGCTCGTTGTCTTATGGTTTGCAAAAACGTGTGGAGTTGGCAAGAGCATTGGCAGCAGAACCTCAGTTTCTGCTTTTAGACGAGCCAATGGCTGGAATGAACCATGCTGAAAAACGAAGTATTGCCAAGTTTATTCAAAAGATAAATCAACAGTTGGATATAACCATTTTCATGATTGAGCATGATTTGGCTGTCGTTATGGATATTTCCGACCATATTGTGGTGCTGGACTATGGCAAAAAGATTGCAGAAGGCACACCACAACAAATTCAAGAACATCCCGAAGTGCTGAGCGCATATCTAGGGATTCAAGCGCTTGAAGCGCATTGAGCATATACAAATAAATTAAAAAATAAGAGGTTAGTTTTTTATGTCATTTTTTCTAGAAGTCTTGCTAGGGGGGACGTTGGCAGGTGTCATGTATTCCTTGGTTGCCATTGGGTTTGTTTTAATTTATCGAGCATCGGGTGTTTTTAATTTTGCACAAGGTTCTTTGGTTTTATTTTCAGCCTTAACTTTTGTCAATTTAACTGAACGTGGCATTCCATTTGTGGTGGCTTTTATTGTCACGCTATTCGTCATTTTTGTGCTGGTGCTGTTGATCGATGCATTGATTTTAAAACATTTAATTAATCGTTCTGTCATTACATTGTTCATGGCAACTCTAGGTTTGAGTTATGTCATTGAGGGATTAGCTCAAACTGTATGGGGAACACAGGTTCATGGATTAGATCTGGGAATTTCTGATGCACCCATCAATTTCTTTGGCATCATGCTGAGCAAGTTTGATCTTTTCGCAACAGGTATTGCTGGAACATTGGTCATTATTTTATCTCTTTTATTTAGTAAAACTCGCTTTGGCATTTCACTACGTGCAGTTGCTGATGATCCTTTAGCCGCACAATCTGTGGGGATCCGTTTAAATCATATCTGGATATTAGTCTGGACAGTGGCAGGGTTTGTTGCATTAGTCGCTGGTTTGTTGTGGGGCGCACGCTTAGGTGTTCAATTCTCGCTTTCATTGGTGGTACTAAAGGCATTACCTGTATTGATTATTGGTGGTTTTACTTCGATTGCAGGTGCGATTTTAGCGGGCTTGATTGTGGGAGCAACCGAGAAATTAGCGGAGATTTATTTAGGCGGCATTATTGGCTCCGGAATTGAAAACTGGTTTCCATATGTGTTGGCAATTCTCTTTTTATTGGTATACCCAACTGGTTTGTTTGGTCAGAAACAAGTGACGAGGGTATAAGCCATGTTTTTATTTAGCCAGGCAAGACAATACGTACAGCAATATCAAGATGAGAAACGCATTTTCCGCCTTAAAGAGCATCGTATTTTATTTATTTTTGCACTATTGATTGCCTTTCTTTTCGTTCCATTTGTTGGGCCAGATTACTTGTTTAATGCCATTTTAGTCCCTTTTCTAGTTTTGGCACTTGCTGGATTGGGACTTAATATTCTGACAGGTTATACCGGACAACTTTCATTAGGTGCCGCAGCTTTTATGGCAGTGGGTGCATTTGCAACTTATAACTTAGAGCTGCGAATTCCTCAGTTGCCATTACTGGTCAGCATTTTTTTGGGCGGTGTAATTGCTGCTTTAACTGGGGTTGTGGTTGGTCTGCCAAGTCTTCGAATTAAAGGCTTTTATTTAATTGTTTCCACCTTGGCTGCACAGTTTTTCATACCGTGGTTATTCACACAGTATGGCTGGTTTACTAACAATAATGCTTCGGGAGTGATTACTGCTCCTCGTATGGAAATATTGGGTTATTCCATAAATAGCCCAGTCGGGCACTATTTATTAACCTTAAGTATTGTTGTGGTTCTCACCGTTTTGGCTCGCAACCTGATCAATAGTCAATATGGTCGTAATTTTCGTGCTGTACGAGATATGGAAACTGCGGCAATCACCATCGGCATTCCGGTGAGCCAGACTAAATTACTGGCGTTTGCGATCAGTTCATTTTATCTCGGTATTGCGGGGGCACTTTGGGCTTTTGCTTATCTTGGAACCATTGAAGCAGATGGGCTAGATCTTAATCGATCATTTCAAATTCTATTCATCATCATTATTGGTGGTTTAGGCAGCCTAACCGGTAGCTTTTTGGGCGCCGCATTTATTGTGCTGTTGCCTATTTTATTGAGTGTTTTGGGGCAAGCTATTTTTGGACAGGCTATCGATCAAGCACTACTACAGAATCTACAAAAAATTATTTTCGGGGCTTTGATCATTTACTTCTTGATCAAGGAACCAGAAGGATTAAGCCGTTTACTACGTAATTTGTATCACAGATTAAGAAAATGGCCATTACGTTACTAATTGTTTTAACAACACTTTTGTCTGTTTATTTAGAGATTAATTTATGAAGTTATTTAAATCCTTGTGGTTTTGGCTGGTGGTTATTGCCATCGCTTTAGTCGCTATTGTGTTTGTCACGAAAAAAGACAAACAAAATCCACCTGAGCAAAAACAACAAGCCGCAACTGAGCAGCAAACACAATTGTCGGATAAAAATGCCCAGTATTTCCCTTTACAGAGTTATCGGGTTGGCCCTTATGCTGCTGGGGGAACGGGCTTTTTCGGGGGCTTTATTGACTACATGAAAGCCGTCAATGCCAAAGGTGGTGTGAATGGCGTGAAGCTGGTGTGGTCTGAGTGTGAAACCGAGTACGTAGTAGAAAAAGGGGTAGAATGCTATGAGCGTTTGAAGAATGGTTTAAATGGAGCACCTGCTGCTGCAACCAACCCTTTATCTGTCGGTATCGCTTATGCAACTTTGGAGCGTTCAACAAAAGATAAATTACCGTTGATTACTATTAATCATGGGCGTACAGATTCTACGGATGGCCGTGTTTTCCCATACGTGTTTCCATTGCAGCTCAATCCATATAGTGAAGTATCTGCAATTATTAATTATTTAGGTCAGCAAAGCGGTGGCTTGGAAAAGCTAAAAGGTAAAAAAATCGTGGTTCTATATCACGGTTCTCCTTACGGGAAAGAAACTATTCCAGTCATTGAGATTTTATCGAAAAAGTATGGCTTTGAAGTAACCAACATTGAAGTACCGCATCCCGGTAATGAACAACAATCTCAATGGTTGAATATTAGACGGATTCAACCGGATTGGGTCATTCTTCGTGGTTGGGGGGTGATGAATCCTGTTGCATTAAAAACTGCACAGAAAGTGGGTTACCCAACCAATAAAATTATTGGAAATATCTGGTCAAACTCAGAAGAAGATGCTGCCCCAGCAGGTGCTGCGGCAAATGGTTTTATTTCAATTACGACTCATCCATCAGGAACGAATTTCCCTGTATTACAAGAGATTAAACAACTTGTTGTTGATAAAGGCCAGTCAGATCTTGCCGATAAAAATCGTTTCGGTACGGTTTACTATAACCTAGGTGTGGTAAACGGTATTTTGAATGTAGAAGCAGTACGCGTGGCACAAAATAAATTTGGTAAACGTCCGCTTACTGGTGAAGAGGTCCGTTGGGGCTTTGAACATATCAACTTAACTGAAGCACGTTTAAAAGAACTTGGTGCATATGGTTTGGTACAACCTTTAAAACTATCGTGCCAAGACCATGAAGGTGGTGGTGCAGTACGTTTCCAACAATGGGATGGTAAAGAGTGGAAAGTAATTAGTGATTGGGTACAAGCAGATCGCAGCTTATTACGTCCGATTATTGAACAATCTTCAGAAAAATATGCCAAAGAGCAAGGCATAAAAATTCGAGATTGCGCAACTGAAGAATAAGATCAGGAGATGACCGCATGTCTAAATCATTAAACAGTATCAAACCTGAAAGTAGTGAACCATTGTTAAATGTCGATGATATTGAAGTCGTATATGACCAGAGTATTTTGGCAGTTAAACGGGTGAGTTTAACTGTTCCTTCTGGTTCTATTGTTGCATTGCTTGGTGCTAATGGAGCTGGTAAGAGTACAACTCTGAAAGCAATATCACAGCTGATTTTTGCTGAAAATGGTCAAATTCACCGTGGCAAAATTGAATATCAGGGTGAATCCATACTTGGGAAAAATCCAAGTGATATTGTCAAAAAAGGTTTGGTGCAAGTCCTTGAAGGACGTCATTGTTTTACACATTTGACTGTTGATGAAAATTTACGAACAGGCGGTTTTATTTCACATCATTCGGGTGCCAAACTTTCAACTGCATTAGAAAAAGTTTATCAATATTTTCCAAGGCTTGCTGAAAAGAAGCAGACATTGGCTGGTTATCTTTCCGGTGGTGAGCAGCAAATGCTCGCCATTGGTCGGGCATTGATGACAGAGCCAAAGTTGGTTTTATTAGATGAACCTTCAATGGGGTTAGCTCCTAAGATTAGTTATGAAATTTTTGAATTAATTAAGTCGCTCTCTGAAGAGCAAGGTGTGAGTTTTTTAGTTGCTGAACAAAATATTCGTTTGGCACTTGGCTACACCAATTATGCTTATGTCATCGAAAGTGGAGAAGTCAAAGTTTCTGGACAGACTCAGGTTCTTTATGAAACCGGACAAATTCAAAAAGCATATTTAGGAGAGATTGCTTAGCTTTTAATAGCCAGTCATCAATCAAATGATTGATGACTGGCTTGATATTGATAGATAAAAATAATTTATTCGCCGCGTTTATTTACAACCAACTCACCTAAATCAATCAGTCGAGAACGAATGACATTACGACTTAAACCTAGCATTTGTGCAGTTTTAACTTGATTTTGATGGCAATAATGATAGGCGATTCGTAATAATTGCTCTTCAAATTGTGCATAAACTTGTCCATCATTTTGCTGAAATAGCTGATGAAAAACTTCTTTTAATTTAGGATTTATGACGGGTTCACTGGCTTTTTTTTCTTGAAGCTTATTTGGGTTCAATTGAGTGGGTGGTTGAATTAATGTGAGATCATGACTTTCAATAATGCCATTTTGGCAAATTAATAGCGCATGATGGATCATGTTTTCTAATTCACGAATATTACCAGGCCACCAGTAATTGCTGATTTTTTCTTTTGCAGCGTTGGAAAAATCGGCTTTGTCATAACCAAGTTGAGCATGATATTTATCAATAAAGTGATAGGCGAGAGGTAGAATATCTCCTTTTCGTTCACGTAAAGGTTTAATGTTTAAGGTAACCACGTTAAGACGGTAATATAAGTCTTCGCGAAACTGATCGCTAAGAATGGCTTGTTCTAAGTTTACATTTGTTGCTGCGAGTACTCGTACATTTACAGGAATACTTTTACGAGAGCCCAAACGAACTACTTCACGTTCTTGTAATAGTCTTAAAAGTTTAACCTGAATCCGTTTAGATAAATCCCCAATTTCATCAAGTAATAATGTCCCACCATTTGCAGCCTCGAACCATCCGGCATTGCTCGATAATGCCCCTGTAAATGCACCTTTTTCATGGCCGAAGAGTTCACTTTCGACAAGTGTCTCAGAAAAAGCACCACAGTTTACGGCAATAAAAGGTTTATTACGCCGTTTACTGTGGTTATGAATTTGCCTGGCAATGAGCTCTTTACCTGTACCTGTTTCCCCATGAATTAATACACTCGCTTCGCTAGGTGCAATCTGCTTGATATATTCAAGCAATTTTTTGGATTCTGGGTCGTTAAATACCTGTGCCGTGGCTTTATGCGAGTCACTGCGCTGGGTAATTTCAGGTAGCGTAACAATATTATGCCGCATCTAATATAGGTCTCTCATTTATATCAAATCGTTTCTGTCGGTGGGAGTTCGATGCATATCGGTTATATTCCTAAGTATTCAGTTGTCGATGATGTTATGAATAGAATGACGCTTTGGGATAAAGATCATTTAGAGCCCAAATTCCTAAATCTTGCAGCTTATATTCCACGGGATCATGTAAGGTTTGTGTTCGTACATTGCGCCAGAATCGGTCAAATCGTAATGATGCCTGAGTTGCTCTGGCTCCTGTCACCTCAAAAATACGATTGGTAATATCTAGACTTGTTCGTGTTGCTGCTACTTTTGCTGTTGCTACTGCAATAGCAACCTCACCACGTTGTTGTTCTGTCAGGTTTTCGGCAATGTCCCATGCTTCTTGTAATTTGGTAATCGCATTTTTGTTTAACAGGCGTAAGGCTTCTAGCTCTAACCAGAACTCCCCATAATGTCGCAAGATGTAAGGGTCTTCATCTGCATGTTCCACACCAGATAAAAACCATGCACGTGATTCAGTTTTTGTATAACGTTTGGCTTCAAGCATTGCACCTTCGGAAACGCCCAAGAACATATTCACAAAAACCAATTGTGCAATTAAAGGTCTTAACGTTGAAAATGGTGTACTTAGTGGCCCTGGGTCAAGCAACATATCTTTTATTTCAACACGAACCCGTTCGAAAATGGAACTACCACTGTCTGTTTGACGTTGTCCAATATTATCCCAGTCATGGTACAACGTAATTCCTGAGCGTGAAGTTGGTACCGCTGCAATTAAAAGATTTCCAGTTTTTTCATCTACTCCTGATGCAATAAGCATTTCTGAGTCAAGCGCACCCGAGCAAAAACTTTTTTTTCCAGAAAATTCATACCAGTCATCTTGAGTTTTTACGACGGTACGTTTGTCGAGTGGGTTTAATGCATTTCCCCAAAACCACGATTTTTCAGCCGTGAGTTGGTACCAACGCTGCCATTGCTGTGAATTACCAAATAAGCGAACCGTTGCTAATAGCAAATGATGAAAACCAAAAACATGGGCGAGTGAGCTATCAGCCTGAGCAAAGATTTTGACAACATTAAAGATGTCTTGCCACTGACCGGACAAGCCACCAAATTGCTCTGGAATAGATAAAGAAAGAAGACCACTTTGACGAATTAAATCACGTTCATATTTAGGAGTACCGCCAACTTTATCTCGTTCTATAGCAGTTTGCGCAAACTGCTGAGCCAGAGACTGTGCAACAGGAATAACATCAGAAAGACTACGAATACTGTGGTTCTGATTAAAAACGTTCATACTTGCCTTATCCTTTATTTATCTATTTTTGACATAATTTAAGACTTACTTTCACGATGTGGCGTGAAGGACGAATAAATAATTGGTTGGTGCTTCAATTGATTTATAAGTTGTTATAGCTAGATAAATCATAAGAGATCAACCAAACTAAAGTCTCATAGCATGCAGCCAGCAAACACTATGCCAATAAAATATTTATTAAATTTCAACAGACTGTATCTTTTTTCTCATGTGGCAGGTTGGCTTTAAATTCAAAGTGTTGATGTGCTGTTGCATAAACAACACTATGCTTTTGGAATGTTGTCTATTTCACATCGAGTACTCTAAATGAGCAAATAATTAAATTTAATATTATTTGCACTTAATATTATTGGTATTAGTTATCTAGAAAACTTAGATTAAGGTACGTTGTTTAGCTATTTTTCTGATTTAAGAAAAAAGTACTCGTTCAGATTGATCTCATCCACTTTAAATTTTGGAGATTATTATGGATATCGTCAAACATCCCGAATCTCGCCAACTCGTACGTACGGTTAAAGCTAGTGCATATGTATTTGAAGATCAAAATTCAAAGTGTTTAATGTCTTATGTTGAACAAATTGCACCAAGCGAAGCGTCCGTTTTAATTGTTGGTGAAACAGGAACAGGCAAAGAACTGGTTGCTCGAAAGATTCATGCTTTATCTAATCGGAAGAATAAACCCTTTATTGCTGTAAACTGTGGTGCTTTATCTGATACGTTGGCTGAAACAGAGTTGTTCGGTCATGAAAAAGGAGCTTTTACAGGAGCTATAAGCCATCAGATCGGGTGGTTTGAAGCAGCGCATGGCGGAACCATTTTTTTAGATGAAATTGGTGATTTATCACCAAGCATTCAAGTGAAGCTGCTAAGAATTTTACAAGAAAATGAAGTGGTTCGGGTTGGTTCTCGACAGACCAAAAAAATTGATGTCAGAGTAATTGCTGCAACGAATATTCGATTAGAAGAAGCCGTATATGCAGGTAATTTCAGAGAAGATTTATATTTTCGATTAAAAGTTGCATCGCTCCATGTTTTACCACTTCGACTACGAACTGGTGATATTTTGCCTCTAGCACAGCACTTTATTTATGACTATTCGCAGAGTCTGAATAAGAAACCGTCTATGTTAAGTGAAGAAGCTCAACAATTGCTCGTTGATTATCATTGGCCGGGAAATATTCGTGAGTTGGAAAATGCAATTCATCATGCATTGCTCATTTGTAAAAATGGGGTGATTCAAAGTTATGATTTCCAACTTTCCGGTTTCAAGCATAAATTACTCACTTCCGAATATGATTTTTCGATTTATCGCAACTCAAATCAAACTTTAAAACAATTGCTGTTTAGTTGGTTTGAACAAGGAATCGAAGATTTAAATGAGCAATTAGAGGCAGAAATCACAGAAGCTGCCTATGAATATTGTCATCATAATCAATTGCATACTGCAAAATTACTAGGAATAAGCCGAAATGTTATTCGTGCAAGATTGATTAAACATGGTTTATTGTCTCCAAATATTCGCATATAGACCGTGCTTATTTTTTGTATCAACCCAAAATTACCATGTGATTTTGGGTTTTATTTTCTTACCCAAGAAAGATTTAATATTGTTGTTTGTTTAATTTCAAAATAAGACATATATCATTTACTATTGTGACTTTAGTTTTTAAGCACGTCTTTAATTAGATTTAATAAAATAGATAAGGGGGCAATAGTGCCAGAAATTGATAATAAACAACAACCTAATCCTGAATATTCATTAAAAGTTGATTGTGCATCAGCTTTGAACTTTGTTTTACAGCAAAATTCAGTGCCCCTTATTCGACAAGTTCTAATCTCTTCAACTCAACCAATTTCTGGTTCTCGAATCGTTATTCGTTCTAATCCTGAATATTTCAAAGAACACACCATCAATATTGCGAGTTTAGAAGTCAATCAAGTCTTGGCTCTTGATAAACCAAAATTAGCTTTTGATATTAAATTATTGCAAGAGATACCTGAGAATATTAAAGGGAGTATAGAAGTAGTTTGGTTAAGTGAGAATGAAGAACTACTAGCAGAACAGCAGTTAGAAATAGATGTATTGACCATTGATACTTGGGGGGGAGAACGTCAGCCAATTGAGTTGTTGGCAAGTTTTTCACAACCTAATGCTTCAGCCCTTAGTTCAATTCTTGTTAAAGCGAGTGAAATTTTAAAAACAAAAGAACTCGGTTCATTAAGTGGATATTTAGAACGAGATCGGGATTCTGTTCTATCTCAGTTGAATGCACTATGGGATTCTCTGTTACCACACGATATTCATTACATTGTGAGTCCAGCAAGTTTTGTTAAATCGGGACAACGAATACGTTTAGCAAAACAGATTTTTGAAGAAAAACTGGCGTGCTGTTTAGATACTACAATGTTGTTAAGTGCCTTGGCTGAACAAATTGGTCTTGATACGTTAATCATTATTGAAGAAGGACATGCCTATCTTGGTGTTTGGTTAAATGAAACCCCAAATGTTGATTTAATTATTGATGATATTCAGGCATTAAGAAAACGTTATGATTTGGGTGAGATCGTTTTTATAGAAACGACGTTACTTACACAACAAGCAAAATTCACTTCCGCACTTGAAACTGCAAGACAGTATATTAAGGATGAATCTCGTCAGAATAAATTTTATCTTGCAATTGATGTTCGTCAGTCTCGATTGCGTGGTATTAAACCCATTTCTGCACATCTGGAAAAGAAGAATCACCTAGATGAAACAGAGATTGAATGGGCATCTGCATCTATTCCTAATTACGATGTTGACCGTTCTGTTGAAAGTAAAACTACAAGGGTTGATCGTTGGTTACGCCGTTTATTGGATTTAAGCCTTCGTAACAAACTCTTAAATTTTAAAGATAATCGTTACAGTATTCCTTTACAGTGCTCTGAGTTAACACTAAGCAAACTTGAAGATGCGCTAGCAAATCAGGAGGGTTTCTTATTTAAGAGTATCGATAGTATTTCGCTAAAAGATGTTCAGCGTGACAATGAAAGCCAACATATTGATCAGTACGTTGATGAAAACCTTTCAAGAAAATTATTATTTAGCCCGTTAGATACACCATTATTAGAAAAGCGCTTGATTGAAGTTTATCGTGCTTCACGTACTGCTTTAGAGGAAGGTGGGGCTAATACATTATTTCTTGCGGTTGGTTTTCTTGAGTGGAAAGAATCAGAACGCTCGAAACGTACATTTAAGGCACCATTACTACTTATTCCTGTACAGATTACGCGTGAGACGGCTAAAACAGGCTATCGTCTATTTATGTATGATGATGAGCCACGTTTTAACTCCACTCTATTACAACTATTAAGACAAGACTTTGAACTTGATATTGCTGGCTTGAATCCATTACCAACAGATGACTCCGGTGTAGATGTCAATCAGGTCTTACATATTGTACGGAAGGCGATTGTAAATATAGCAGGATGGGAAGTAAAAGCTGAGGCTGCTATTGGTCAATTCTCATTCTCTAAATATTTAATGTGGCTTGATTTGTCTTCACGGATGGATGAACTGAAAAATCAAGCAGTAGTAAATCATCTAATTGAATCCCCAAGGGAACCTTTTATTAAACAAGATGAATTCCCTCAACCTGCTCAATTAGACCAACAATATAAGCCACAACAATTATTTACTCCTTTATCGTCTGACTCTTCGCAGTTAGCTGCAGTCATGTCCGCAGCATTAGGACGCACCTTTGTGTTGTCAGGTCCTCCTGGTACAGGTAAGTCACAGACCATTACCAATATGATCTCTCAATGTTTGGCGGATGGTAAATCCGTGTTATTCGTATCTGAAAAAATGGCTGCTTTAGAAGTCGTTTATCGCCGTTTGACACAAATTGGCTTAAGTGAACTGTGTTTGCAGTTACACTCATCCAAATCCCAAAAAATGGAAGTATTAGATCAACTGAGAGAAAGAGCGCAGAAAAATAATGATCCTTACTTTTTAAGTGCTCAACCTAAAACAACAGAATGGCAGAAACTTTCAGATAGATTAATTCAAACACGAGATGAGCTGAATCAACATGTAAAAAATCTCCATACATCACACCCTATTGGCTGGAGTTTGTATGCCGCAATGAGTGATGAACTTCGTTATCGGAATACACCGCATTTACGTTTTCCTGATATCAATATTGCGACGTTGACAGCAGAAAAACGTGAGCTCCTGAGTGAAAGCGTGACACAAGCTGTAAGTTTACGTCAGCTCGTCAATGAAAATGTTAAAGATGTTTTGAATGGTTTTGCGGAAGGTTTGTCTGAGCCGATTTGGAGCCTAGCATGGCAAGAACAATATCAAATATTGCAAGATCAACTTGTAGATCAGATACAGTGTTTGCAAAGTTCAGTTTCTATTTGGCAAGAAGTCTATGGATTTGGTGAAAAACAAAATCTGAGTCAGGTTAAACATGATGTCTCTATTTTTACGGCATTATCCGATCTTGTTCAGCAAACTGATTTAAAATTATTAAGTGTTATTAAAGATTTAGATTTAAACACGATTATACAAGCGAAGCAGTTAGTCCAAGATTTAAAACAGCAGCGTTCTTCGTTAGTTGGACAATACCAATCTCAAGTTTATCAAGCAGATTTAAATCAAATTGCCTTTAAATGGCGTGAAGCAGAATCAAAAATTTTCCCATTCTCATGGTTCGCTAAATTCCA
>Ga0207696_1000369_pt1 | contig 44515 bp, 44 predicted proteins | sample KBSS54metaG_FD_184403 | JGI IMG/M metagenome (GOLD analysis project Ga0207696, IMG submission 184403) | Switchgrass rhizosphere microbial communities from Kellogg Biological Station, Michigan, USA - KBS S5-4 metaG (SPAdes) (version 2) | ecosystem: Host-associated > Plants > Roots > Rhizosphere >... | reverse complement strand
TAAGTAGAATTGTTTTGCCCGCGCATTTATAGCTTCAACAAACATTCCATGTACACCAACCGCCAGGGAAGCCAGATAAACGACGTTCATCGCATGCGTGACGAGTGTGCTTCCCCATTCTTGTCCCTGAAGGGATTTGTGAACGGCCAGACGACCCAATGTGACACCTGGAACATTGGCATAAGGCACTTTCCGCTTCAGTGAATTCGATGGAAGCGTTTCCTTCATGTTTTGTAGACGCTTAACAGCTCGATTCAGCCTCTCATTCGGAGCAGGCGGATTGCTGATGGCATCCATCACAAGGTTCCATGATTCTTCGTTGAGGAGCAGACGACGATGCTGCTCAATAATTTCCGCTGCTCGTTCTGAGGCACTGGCAACCATAAACTGGGTAATCGTCTGGTTGGACATGGCTGCCGCTTCTTCGATCATGCTCTTGTCGTCACCGGTTAATCTGAGATCGATGCGCTGTTTCTTCAATGCTGACATTACGTGCTCCTTGCCTGTTCACGCTATGCGGCAGTCATTCTCTTCGCTTCAGTTATTCAAAGAGATTTAAACTCATCTGAATTGTACGGCTTAATTCCGTACATAAACTATAGAGATCGTCGACAAATCATTCAACTCGTCATTTTTAAATTATGAGTTCCGGATCCCGCGAATGTGTTCTGGAGACGCCAATACCACAGCTAACTCAGAGGTGAATAACGTGTTTAATTAGCTTATCTTACGCTCGCTGGTTTTCAGGTGACAAGTAGAATAATGGGTGTTACAGCGTTGCATTTTTGATGTGCGAAGGGGCTCGCAAACAACAAATTAAGACTGGATTAGTAGGGTGGATAAGCGGCAGCGTCATCCACCATTTGCTGCATATTGTCGGAAGACACTTCGCTTTTCCGACCTACAAAAAGCGGATGTGAGAAGACGTTGAGATACGGAAATGTGGTTATGTAGGCTGATTTATTGGGGTTTTATAGATTTGAATAAACGGAAGGTTGTATTGAAATGGTCCCCTGCAGACTTCGAATGTATATTGTTCTTTCATTGAAAACACTGGTTTTTTTATTGTTTGGTAAATTCATGGGCCCCCAATTGGGCCCCCGTAATGCTTTTTACCAAATTTATAGAGGGGAAAATAGTACGATTCCGTGTGATGGTATCGTACTCATTACAATTCATTTTGGCTAGCGTCGCAGTTTGCACATATTGTTCAGTGAGCCAGCATCCTTGGATAATGCTTCACAATAATATCATTCATCCGCTCAAGCAGCTCAGGCCGCTTGAACGTCAGATGGGCCGTTCCCTTCTGAAAATAACGAACACTGAAGAATTCATCTTCGTAGGTTTCCTTAGTAGGGTTATCACGGATATGCTCCATCAATCGGGTACAGATATCGCCCCGATTGTCAGGGATGGGTTTACCATCCAGTAGAAACAGCATTCGCTCCAGATCCGCCAGTTGATCCCGACGCCAGCCCCTGTTCAGGCTAAATCCCCAGCGGTTATGCGTAACCAGATTGTTGATGATGACCTTCTTACCAAAGCTGCAGGGGCTATTGGTTTTGTAATTCCACGATAGGCCTTTGAAGACGTTGATGACGCCACGTTCGAAGACGTCCATTTTGTTCAGATGTAGCTGCTCAAAAGTACTGAGTATATTGGCTTCGTTGATGGCTGGAATATTATCGCCCTCAAGATTTCTGTCCCATTGCTCTCTGGCCTGGGCATCCATCAGGCTGAGCATTCCTGATTTTTTCATCAAATCTCGCCATATACTGCGATCAAGATTGCGGGTAATGACGTCCATGGCCGTTGCCATTTTCTCCATTAACCAGCAACCCGAACGAAAGTCTTGTCGCATGCCCCAGTCTTTTGCCATCCCACCACCAAGACTGCGGGTCAGTGTCGAGATGTCATCAAGTTGCCGGATGAGGGATTCAATCTGTACCAGCGCAGCATTGCGGCCTGTAACAATACGTTCAATGCTGGTGGAGCAAATGACATCGGTATGGTCTGTTAAAACATCCGCTTCTACGCAGTGTTGTTCTGACATGATTTTCTTTCCTTTATATACAAATGCAAAGCGCCAGCCGGATGAGGGCTGGCGCTTATGCGTATTGTGTTGTCTGGTTGGGGATGTTGCCTGTGGTCAGTAGAGGTTTTTTGTTCCGGTTGGTTGATAACGAGGTGATACGCGCTACCCGTCAAAGGTGGCAAAGCCCGGGAGAATGTCGCCAAAGGCATCAAAGTGGATCGTGGTCATCGCATAGCGACGCATCAGGGTGACGATAAGCCGCCGACAGCCCTTTGATAATCCCAGTCGCCTGAGACGTAATACCGGAAACATCCATGCATCAAGGCGGATCAGGTAGCCCGAACCCGTGTAGTGCACCCATTCCGCGTCACCGTAAGCCTGGTTCTGTTGCGAAAGTACATGCAGGAGTTGATTATCCTCATCAGTGATATGTGCTGTACTGCACTGAATACCGAGGGTTCTGGCTGTAGGAGGCAGGGGATTTTCCACAACAATTTCTCCAGATGTGCTGGCGATCCGGAGTATGTAGCCGTTGTCGTTGACAACATCGATCAGCTTATCAATTTCAACCCCCTCCACGTCTACGGCAATTTTCCCCATATTGAGGGCCAGAACGTTAATACTGTCAGCTTCAACATTCATTGATATCTTCAATGGTTTTGCTCCTGTAGGCTGGCTTTGCCACGGGTAATATCACTCACCATTTTGTAACCACTGCGTTTCATCAGGCCGGTTGCCTGTCTGGCGCGAAGAATATCAATCGGGGTGATAAACGGTGACTGCTCCATGATGTTAAAACCGGTGCGGTCGGTGCGTACCAGCTCATATCTCTCCACCAGAAAGTTAACCGCATCGCTGAGGGAGACTCCGGCATCAATATGTTCACGAATGGTGGCATCATCACGGAAAGGCGTGTCATTGAGCGTGAGACCGTAGTGTTGTGCGAGAAGGTGAGTTAGCAGTGTCTGCCAGATGGCAACAGGTGACAGGCAGCCCCGGGCCACCAGTGTCGGAGTGACAGGTAACGTTTGCATGGGATTTTCTCTTCAGATTAAGAGCGTGTGGTCACGCCCAGGTTGAAAAATGGGAGGTGAGTTAAAATGTGCTGGATGGATAAATCGTGATGTAGACATAGCCACAGGAGCCGAGTGTATCGGCTTCACAGGTCAGTCCGTTGTGGTGCAGGGTAACACTGTGCTGGTGTCGGGGATCAAGCTCGCCGGTCGTCAGCATAATTTCCAGTTGTTTCAGCATTAACGGGAATGCCTGGTCGAGTCGCAGGGCGGCATCATCTCTGAACACACCATAAAAACCCGCCCGGTCAGCCAGGAAATGCAGGTGGTTGCCTTCCTGGACCAGACGCGCACCAAAACAGGGTGTGATATCGGGTTTTAAGCCCCATTGCAGACAGGATGCTTTCTCCGCCGATGTGTCGGATAAGGTGGTCGATTGCATTAACGTATTCCTTAATGACTGAGAGAGGTGATTAATTCAGGCTGACACTACGAATCATGGCATAGGGTCCATTGCGGTCCTGACGGCGTTCAACAAAAACGGCAAGTACGCCACTGATATCCTGAACCTCGCGTCCGTAGTAATGGCAGACACTGCCATGCCACTGGTAATGGCCTGTACAGAAAGCCGATAACCTCGATTCAGGATGCTGGCGATAGATATGCATCGCCTGACGTTTACTGATGATTTTCATTCTTCACCTCACAACCAGCCGCGTTCCGCAAATGACACCACCTCATTCCCTACAACGAGATGGTCAAGCAGCCGTATGTCCACCATGGCCAGCGCACTTTTCAGCCGTCCGGTTACCTGGCGGTCAGCCTGGCTGATGTCAGTTGTACCGGAAGGATGGTTATGCGCGATGATGACGGCAGCAGCATTGTGGCGAAGTGCCGCTTTCAGCACTTCCCGGGGATGCACTTCAGTGTGATTCAGGGTGCCGGTAAACAGAGTTTCGCATTCCAGCAGGCAGTGCTGGTTATCGAGATACATCACCTGAAAAATCTCCCGTTCAAGCCCGGCCATCTGCAGACACAACCAGTCACGGACAGCGTGCGTGGAGGTGAATGCGGAACCCGGCTCCCGCAGGTGTTTTTCAAGCAATGACAAGGCACGTTTCACGATTCGTTGGTCCGCAGGTGAAAGTTCGGGTACTGATGAGGTTGCTGCTGATAGGGTCATTGTGATGGCCTCAGTCGATGATTCGCATAATGGCGCGGCATTCAGGATGGTTAAGGGCGTAGTCGCGCAGACGGTAATAGTGCTCTGTCATGTCATCACACTCTGTACGGCAGGCATGCTGGCTGTATGCCTGCAGACAAACGGTGATACCCGATGCTTCACTGCTCATTTCCTCGCTGTTGCCGTTGAGTGGATTGAACAGAGACCAGAGTGTTTCATCGTCGGGTGCCATAAACGCTCCACCGTTGCTGAGTGTGTAGAAATGCCAGAGACCGCCGCAATAGTCCGCACACATCCGGTCAAGCCAGCTAAAGATGCGTGGCTCCAGCAAGATCCATTGTGGAATGGTGCCAAAATGCAGCGGCCAGAAATCAGCACGTTGTTCATCTGCCACCTCGCTGGCGACGATGGTGGAGGGAGCTGTCGTTGTGGATAACGTCAGGGTGTCGGTAGTCGTGGTGTGAGTTGTTGCCGTATTCATGATTGATAACTCCGGATATAAAAAAGCCAGCCGGTAAGGGCTGGCGGGTAAGATGAATGTTGGGTTGTAAATGAGTGAACTACTGTTTGCCGATACCGTGACTGGCGATATAGCAATTCAGCATATCTCCGGCCTCAGGTTCAAAATTCCATGCCCGCCAGATCATTTCGCCGTTGTGACGTACTACCAGGCGAAAATGGGTGCCCTGGTCATCTTCAATGCTGATATTCAGGTATTGTCTGGCGATGGCTTCGGCCTGTTCGCGTGTGAACGGGCCGGAAGGAAGCAGTGCGATTTCTTCGATGCTCACAGATTAAGTTCTCCCTTTTGTGGATGCTCGAGAAATTCCAGCATGTTTTCCGCCATCACCCACAGGGCGCGATTAAGTTTCACATCACCGTCGATACCTTTTACAGCGCGTGTATGGGCGCGTTTACCTTTGGTCGTCCGTCCCGACAGTCCCCCCTTAATCAGGTTTTCCTGAATACGCTGGTAAGTAGTCCATAAGTCATTACTCTCGTCCTGCCAGCGACGCGGGGAAAGTATCTGCGATTCCGTCACCGGCTGATGCTCTTCACCAAAACGATACGTCAGCGCCGCTTTCGCCATCGCCTGCTGGGCGGGTGGCGGCAACATCAGCGACTGCATGGCATCGCGCTTCTCTTCCACCCTGTCAAATATCCCCAACACTTCGTAAGCCCCTTCAATAACTTTCTCCACCACGTTGCCTTTATGCGGCACGCGCACCTCGCCAAAACTCTCACCGCAAATCAGCCCATTCTGGCAAACCGATCGGAATAACCCCGGCAGCATCTGGTATGAACTTGAGCCATCATGGCTGTTAAGCAGGATGATTTCAGGCACCTGCTTACCGGTGATTTGTCCTTCACGGCGCAGGCGTAGCATATGTTTGGTGTGCTCCCGCTTGCTTTGATCCCGCACGCGGGTCTGACAGGCAAAGAACGGCTGGAAGCCTTCACGCTGCAGATTTTCAAGTACGGTAATGGTCGGTATCCACGTATAGCGTTCACTGCGGGATTCATGCTTTTCTGCGCTGAACACACTCGGCACATAGTGCGCCAGTTCTTCGTGGGTTAACGGGCGGTCACGGCGAACGAGGTTTACCGCACCAAAGCGGGAGGCTAATCGGGTCATCGTTTATTTCCTGAAATTTGGGGTATAAAAACAAAAAAGGCCATGCGTCCCGAAGGAAACATGACCTGATTGAGTAAGAGATTTAATTAAGGCGGGGATGAAAGGGGAAAAGCCTGCTCAGCGACCGGCATAAAGGATTTCTGCTCCGGCAACACCCCCATCCACATTCACCAGAACATGGATACGCTGGTACGCACCGTTAGCGGGGTCCATCACACTGAACTCCAGCACGTGGAGTGTATTCCCCGGAATAACCGGGTCTTTGATATCCGCTAACAGCTTTGGTGATGCCCAGTTGGCTTCCTGAGCCGCTCCTTCACCCAGTATAACGTCGTACATTTTCTCCGCCGTTGTCAGCGCAGCCTGCTGGTCATACTGGTTGATAGCGGCATGGGTAACTGCAGATGTGGCAAGGCCCGTGGTTAACAACAGGCCCGCCAGAATGTTACGTGTTTTAAATGTCACGGATTATCTCCTAGTATGCAGGTTTGCTTTTCTTATGCCACTGACCATTCTGACCCAGTTCATAGCCCATTTTTTCCATGTCTCGTTTGTAGGCTGCCTGGGGGTCTAAAGCGGGTGCATCCTGATTAATAATGGCAGCACATGCGCGGGAAAAATCAGCGGTGTTGAACGTGAAGACTGAGCCAAAGGTATTGATGGTGATCTGTTTATTCGCCTTAAGTGTGTTGATGATGGTCTGAATATCGCTGGTTGCCACTGTGGTCTGCACTGCCTGATATTGCGACTGGCGGTTACACATCACACTTGACGGATAAGCCGTGTCGTTAACACCAAAATTACTGCCAGTGAGCTCAAAAGCACCACGTCCGTTGCACTGTGGCTGGTTTTCAATCATGCCGATGGTGGCGGGTCTGACGCGCAGTAACACCTGACCGTTATCACTGTACGACTGGCAGAATGTCCCGTTCACGGTCCAGGCAGCAGAAGCGTGAAAGGTTGTCAGGCCCAGAACAGTAGCAAGCAGCATATTCCTCAGCGGGGTTAAGTTATTCATTGTATATCTCCATTTACAGGCAAAGGTCCCGGATAGGCCGCAGAGGGTGTCACCGGGAAGGGTTAATAACGAAAGGTGTTTACGACATCCCTGATCAGCAGAAAATGTGGGAGTGCAGCGATAAAGCCTTCACCAGCGGTCAGGTAGGCGATATCTTCGCGGCGGGTAAAATGCCTGTCAGTCTGCGTGACGGCAGCAATGGTGGTCAGGGCAAACACACGGATTTCCCCTGACTGGCATACCACCAGATACCATTCCTCCACATAGTGGATAAGCCGGTAGGGCTCCAGTGCCTCATGGCATTGTCCTTCGACCAGCACCTTAATTTGTCGCTGCTGGCTGATAGCCTTTACCAGACGGGAAAAGAACTCCGGTAATGCAACATGAGGCTTCAGCGGTGCATGCCAGATAAGGCACGGAGAGGTGCCAGATTCATTCATCAGCAGGTTCATCAGGTGCTTATCCTGTACCGGAAAGATCCTGGCGACCCCCGTGGCACGAATAATCGAGAATGCACCAGATGAATGATCGAGTGGCTGGCTGTCATTCAGGCGATATCGTCCATTGTCATCCCGGATATCGAGGTGGATCAGTCGCTGATTGAAGTCACGTTGCAGGGTACGTTCAGAAACACCAAATTCATCTACCAGAGCTTTGAGAATGAGTGTTTCTCCCGCAAGCAGGCGGCTAATAATGACCGACAACCTGACCGCCAGTCGGTCGTAACGTGAGTCATGCTCGTTGGCGGACATATGGCCTCTCAGGGCAATAAATATGTTTTTATTTCATATGGTTATTATGCAGCAGGGGCCGGACATGTTATGTCGGCAAGGAGGGATAAAAATACAGAAAACAGGAAAATATCGCGGGACGATAACGTATTGTGCAGACAGCATTTTTTGTCTTTCTGTATGATAAACATTCGTCATGGCGACACAACCTGACGGAGGTAACGTTAGCCAAAGACCCTGTCCCACAGCACGGTGGCGAGTTGCACCAGTTTTTCCCTTAACCGCCTCAGCAGGATGCTCCAGCCTGTGGGGAAAGAGTCAGGGTTTATCACCGTATCAAAGGCCGTACCGGCTAGCTCACCAAAACACTGGCGCACAGCGGCGTTGCTCTCTGCGGTCTGGTTTTCGGGTTTCAGTTGACGATAAACGGCACTGCTGGCTTGGAGCGGTAAGGCATGCACCATCAGTTCCACCAGCGCTGGCAGGTTATAGCCGGTGTGTGCGGAAACGGCCATCACCGGAAAAGATGAGGGCAGTTGACCGGCAACCAGCGCACTGATGGTGGCCAGTGAGAGGCATTGTTCAGCGGAAGGTAAGGCTTGCAAGGGCTCCCCCTCCCGACGCGGGGGAACGCGGTCAGCCTGGGTCACCACGAAGAGGAAGCGTGAAGGATCGGCACCGCAAGCCAGCAGAGTCCTGTGTGTCGCGATATCTGTTGCCCGGGCACGATCATTGGCACGCAGCACCCAGATAATCAAATCCAGCTCAGCCAGCAAATTCTGATACAGCGCCAGATATTCTTCATCGTACTCCGGTGTTTCGCCCACACCTGGCAAATCCACCAGCGTCATACAACGATCGCCGACACTCAGTATCAGCCGCTGGGGTTCACGGGTACAGGCCATTAAATCACTGGTAAGGCAGACGGGTTGCTGGAAAAGTGCGTTGCACAGTGAGCTCTTACCCGCGCCGCTTTTGCCCATAATGCCAATGACAGGTTCATAATGGATGGCTTGTTGCAGGCGGGAAAGAATACGTTCGGTGGCCTGTTGCGGTAAGATATTAAGGCAGGTGCGCAGAAACTCACTGGTATCCTGCGATTCGGGGATTTGAGACATAAATTACTCCTGTGAAAAGTCACACCGGAAGATGGCTAACCGGCTATTCACAGAAGTAATATAGTCGTGAAATTTTCTTCAATAGAGATAAGGCCTGCATGGATGTTTAAACAATGAACCCGAGGCAAGAATTCCTTAAAACTATTCAGTATGAACAAATCTCGTTAGCGATCCGAGCAGGTAAAATCTGGCTCGCGACTCAGAGAATGCTCAAGCGAACCGGTAAAACTTTCTCAATTGAAAGCAGTGAAAATGGTTCTGACAAGATGACATTCAGTTTTGATGAAATCCGGCATTTGTACTTGTTGCAACTGGCTGCGACTCATATCAAAAGCGTTAAGGGTTATTCCTCCTGGGTTGAAATATCTCTTCTCCAGGAACGAGTTCCTCGTTTAGTGTCGTGGGCCACTTCGCACATGATTATCCCAAGCTCAGTTCGAAGAAAAGTGGATGCTTACAGGCAGATAACAACGTCATCAGAAAAACAACAATCTGCCTCAGTAAAAGAGTTTTCTGGAAGTCTGTACTCTGCACTTCATCAGGCGCTTAAAACAAAATCTGCAGCGGATAAACTCATTTCTCAATTACCCTCGACACTTGAAGATGCGAGAAAAATAACTGAACCGGATATTAAAGTTTATGGCTATGTAGGAAAAACTATTGCACCCGCATTTGTACTTTTCACACTTGAGTGTAAACGGCTCGGATATAGCACAGAACATGAAATTTTGTTGCGTCTGCAAAGATTAATTAAAGATAGTAATAAATTAAATATGCTTGGCAATAGCTTATACTTCACCTTTCTTTATCCGGGTGACGAAGATCTTTTCACTCATTTCTTTATTGAATATCAGAAAGGCTTGAAATCATCAGGTGAGCGTGAAGTTTATGTAACAGAATTCATACAGGATGTTTACTCTCGCTATTTGCATACTGCAAATAAACGCAATTCTATTAAAAGAAAACATAAGAAGTGGTCAGAATAGCCACTTCTTCAAGAATATTCAGTCAATGCTTCCATGCAAGATTAATTGTTCTATGATCGATTGCTGTGTCGCCCCTCTTTCACTGACCATTTTATCGAGTCGTGCTTTAGCATGCCTGCTTATTTTCACGCTGATTTGCGTTTTCAGTTTATCTTTTTCGGTGCTTTTTATTTTATTATAAGCAGCCTTGAAATTTGATATTAAATAATTTTTGTATTTGATGGCTTCTTTCTGGTGTATATACTCAACAAGAAATGGCTCATCAAAAACAGCAATGATTGCCATATGTCTCTCACTCATATTTCGTGGCTGGAACCAGGATGATAAGCCTTTATTTTTAAATTCAGGCAAAGCCCTGATATAGTTCCACGCCCACTGTGCAGTGGGTTCATTCCTGGGGAGCCAGGACATATCTTTGATCTTATCCTCAATAAACAACCATTCATTCTGCATTTCTCGCATGATCTTAAATGCTACAGCCAAACCTTGTTTATTTTCCATCACCTCGAAATATTTTTTAACAGCAACCAGGCGCTCCTTATGAATATCTGGATTACTGTTTACCTCGAAGAACCTGTAGGGAACATCCTCATCATTTAGACCTGCGATCTGAATGCCTAAACATGAGCATGACGCATGCCTGATGAACAACCAGCACCAGAATGTGGTACGTTCCGAATTTATCCAGCCCAGCAGACGGCTTTTATCCGCAGGAATGAAAGTTGCGTTATTACCTTTTGACCAAAGTTCTTCCCCTAATTTACGAAGCTTGTTGCGTTGCTCAAGTAATCTCTTTCCAGCCATCATTCTTTCTCCTCGATGTGATAACTCCTTACTGAATTTGATTCATGCCTCAACAAAAATGTCAATAAATTTATCTGTGTTTCTGATTTGACATGTTTGAAACATTTCTAAAAATAGTCATAGATAAAAAATACATGCCTGTTTTATTAAGTCCATTATCACTGATGACCCTGAGAAGTGTGTAATTTATTGCTAGCTATAGAAGGTGCCGCTTTTTGACGATGCTGACAAGTTTGTTGATGAGAAACTGCTCTGAACCTTACGACCTGAAGGCATACGCCATGGCATTGCGGTAATTTTTTACATTTAAACCTGTGGTATGAGAAGGATGCCCGTTACCCCACTAGTGGCAACCAGGCACCTCTCCTAAACATACACTTCTCACTGGAGCATCACCATAACAAACAAAACCCATCCGACACTGGCCAGTAGTCCGGCATCAACATCTGTACTGAACGACCAGCTTGTAGACATGACTTTTATCACCACCTTTTGCGGAGTAAGTGATAAGTGGATATACCGACAAATTAAGCTCGGTCACTTACCCGGGCCGATTAAGCTGGGTCGCAGCTCGCGATGGCTTAAAAGCGAGATTGAGGAATGGTTGCAAAAACGAGTCTGTAGCAGATGACGGGATATATAACTCCAGAATCTGATTTCCCCCACCAGATGCAATAACGCCAGAGGAATTATCCATACCAGACAGAAATTAAAATCCACTTCATGTCGGATATAAATATATTAAATTAATGATAGATTACAATTACTATCAATACACTTTAACCAGTAATGATACACTTTAGTTATTAGTATCTCTTGATAATGAATGATCTTTAACCAAGCGGGCTATCCTTGCTTATAAAACTCATAGTCTCTGCCCCCCCTTTAATCATTCATCATCAACAAACTTCACTTAGGATCTATCAATGAATTTCTGATTGTAATACCAACCAGAATAAACCATCTTCAGCCGGAGTCAGTCATGCCTGTAAATTATTCTTACCATTCGCCATACATCGAACGTATTCTGCAAACCGTCAACTCTGCAGTCAGTATACATTCCCAGTTAGCGTGTTTCTTTATCACGTTAAGATTTCCTCAAAACGGCACAGGTCGTGATGATGATGAAGCTATTTCACGTTTTATTGATGCCCTGAAATACCAGATTAACGCTTACATTGATTTCAAGCGTTCGGAAGGTAAGCGTGTGCATTCGACTACACTGCATTATATCTGGGCACGAGAATTTGGTCCCCGTAATGGAAATAAACATTACCACGTCGTTCTGATGCTCAATAAAAACACGTTTCATCAGTTGGGTAATTACATCCTGCCTGACTCAGGACCTGGATCGCTGGCAAATTTGATCCAGAGAGCATGGTGCAGTGCAATCAAATTACCAACAGAATCACATGCCAATCTCGCCAGTTTTCCATCTGAGTTTCCGTGCATGTGGATTGAAAATAACAACCCTTTCCAGCGTACGGATGCGGAAAAACGGATGTTTTATCTGGCAAAGCGCTATTCCAAACGCAATGGTGACGATAAACACTCTTTCGAATGCAGCCAGTCCAGACCCTCGCTGCTGAATGGCCGTAAAAGTAGCGTATAAATATTACCCCTGTACAGGGGGGAGCATCACGTGTAACGCCATCCTCTCACGGATACAAAGCCTGTAATTTCACTGTTTAGCAGTGTCTGCTGGTTGAGTATCAGGATCTTAACGGACAGTTCCAGGTCGTAGGTTACCGGAAGAGAACTGAGCGATTAGATTTCTCAAACCACTAAGTGGAATAAATTACGCTTGGCCTGAAAGGTTTTGATGAGTACCAGTCGCTGGTTCATTTCCCGTCTAACGGTGTTTACATTCTTGACCGCAACCAGCCTGACTTTGTTGATACCTGGCATGACTTTATGCTTCGTCTTAGCTATCTCGCCAAAGAAGACACCAAAGTCTACAGCCCACAGGAACGTTCAATGGGCGGCAGCCAGAAGTAGTCCCAGCCTCCAGGGTAGCGGTATCGGTATTTCTAAACAGACATACGTAATCCTCTGAAGGAGTACCGGCGAGCAATGTCACTCAACCGTGCCGGTCTTCTCCTGTCGTTAATCATTCAGAGGGAGAATCAACGTATGAATACCACAACCAGCACTGTAACTGCGACAACATTACTGAACGCAGACGATCCGTTAATCGATATGAATTTCATCACCACGTACACGAACATGACAGATAAGTGGTTTTATAAGCTTATTGGCGCCAACCTGTTTCCGAAACCGATCAAGCTGGGGCGCAGTTCCCGTTGGCGTAAAAGTGAGGTGGAAGCCTGGATGCAGGAACGTGTGAATAAATCTCGCCCGTGCTGACGGTTTTAATTGAACAGGACAGCCTGTAATCCTCAGCAGAGAACTTCCCCATGCAACTCAGCTTCATCAAAATCCCTTACGCGGTAGCACTACCGGATGGCGAGCTGGTCGATGAAAACTACATCGGACATGCGCCTCTGGTGTGCGAATTCTGCGGTGTACAAATGGTGCAGGAAATCGAATCAGATAACAGCCTGTACTACAGGCATGTGCTGACAGGTGAGAACGCCATCGCCAGAGCCAGTGCCTGCAAATATCGCCATCATCCTGCAGGCGGTCATCAGCCTTACCATGCCCTTAAACCCCTTGATTACCGTGCTCCGGTTCCGGCATGGATCAAACAAACACTTCAGCACAAAACGAAGATACGCAACTGGCGATGCCTGTTATGCAAACACCGTTACTACGGCAATAAACAATGTCCCCGCTGCCATGACTGGACCAGCACGTTAGAAGCCTGAGGTCCTCGAACGGCTTGAATCAAATGTTCTTCAACTCTATCCATGCCCGGCAGGGTAAACGCTGTCGGGTATTTCTCATGCCTGTCGAAAAGGATAACGCGAAAATGAAACAAACTGAAAATACGCACTACGTAAAAGTGGTGGAATACCGTGCCTGTATTACTTTGTTAAACGCGTATCTGGGTGGGTTCCACGGGTGCTGCAATGACGCTGAACGGCGTGACTGGCGTGCGAGGGCGCGTGAGCAGTTAAGCAAAGTGGCATCGATCCGTTGCCATCGTACGAAACCTGTCGATATCCGGCGGTTCGAATCGGTCTGTGAGCGTCTTCAACAGTGCATCAATAGCCTCTCACCGGAAGGTCAGCTATGTGCTTACGCAGTCTAACGATCTTGTCCATTAACATTTTTTTGAGGTGTCTGTATGAAACAAAAACCCGCTAAAAGCGCCATAGATGAATTCGGTTATCTGGTCAGTGCTGAAGATTTCCGGTTTCCCTCGGTGTGGAAACTCTATTGCTTTCACTGCAGTCGCCCAATGCAGTTGGTGCTGGCTCATGGCGAGCAGGAAGCCCATTTTCTACATGACGCTGCCTTGTTGGTGTCCGGAGAAGCTATTGCCTGCCCCAACCTGGAAACACCCCAAACTCAGCGGTCACCCAATTAACCTGCACAGGCAACGGGAATGCTCGCTATCCAGCCATTCGTATCATCTTTCCCGTTGCCCTGACTCCCCATTTCCGAAGAAAGAGAAACCGATGATTCATTACGGTGAAAAAAACACACCCCGAACACGTACTGACAATACCGATGTCGTACTTATCCGGACAACTCTGCAGCAGGCAACGGATCATTATCCACGTCTGGCCGCTCTAAGTTTTACGCTTCAGCATGCAAATTCTCATCCAGGCGGAGATATGCAACAAAACCGTGCTCAACTACTTCGCTTCCATGCTGAAACCTATTGTCGTATCGGAGAATATGCAAAGGCACGGACCAATTCAGGAAAGCTGTCACAGCCCACGCTTCTACGCTGGCTTTGGGAGGAGAAACATGTATGTGCATGCAGGATGATGATGCTGTTCAATCTGGGGGTATGCTGTTCCCCCCGGCATGATGTTTCACCGGACGAGGAGATGCAGGCAATGATATCATTGCTGATGGCAGGATGGAGGGATGTGGAACCCGGCGGGAAGCTGGTGGAGATGACGGAATACCGGGCTGAGAGGACGAAACCAGTGGCTTTTGGCAAACACTATTCAGCCCTGCGCGAAGCCGCTTTGCGGATGGCCTCCCCCGTCGCTTTTGCGCGGAGCTGCCCTATAGCCTAGTCTTTAAACCTTAATCACGCTGATTCTTTGCCATTTTTGCCTTCCCTCATTCAGCCAGACAGAACTTCCGTTCCGCCATCGCAAACTGACTTCGCTTGTCACTGACCACTGGTAAAACCACCAACTGGGCGTGACGTTTAACAAGCTACGCATCCAGGATAAACGGACGAACCAACTATCAGATTGATAAATGCAGCTTCAACAATAATGGCGAATCGCCTTATCCTTATATTGAACGGCAATGAACAGAAGTGAGATAAGAATATCATCAGACGCAGGCTGGCGCTAAAGATCCCCTGCGTACGCTGAGAGCAACCCACCCGGGACGTTGGTCACGACAAACGCGAAACCGGCAATGGCGGGAAAGCGTCACGCTGAATCCGGAGCGAGAAAAAAAGGCCGCATAAATTAACCTGGGGTGACAACTTCATTGACACTTACCGCCGGGGCCAATCTTACAGGTGTCCATCTGGACGCGATCGCCGGGAACAGGGCGTTCGTAGCGAACGAAATCAGCTTTACGTCGGAATTTAACAACTGGCTTGACCTGATTCTGACTAAGAATTTTGTGGATCGTAGCCATAGCCAGAGAGATGGAATGAAGTCGCTTTAACTCGCCTGAATACGCCTTGCCCCCAGTGGGTATTCGCATTCACTTGATCACCCATTCGCATTTTACTTGACTACCTGTTCGCAAATTACTTGGTCGTTTCCAACAAAAAACCGGGACAGAGCAACCCAAATTGACGGGCAGCATTGAGCGAGGAGCAGACATAGATAGTGGTAGTTTAATCTATAGGGTAAAAATCACTTCATTTCGATGTCGCGATATCTATATATGGTATTTGGTCATATTCAAAGCTGCATGCATTAAGCTTTTTAGTCACTTGGTATTCCGCACGAGCGAATTTGTCGATGCGCCCACGTTCAGAAATGAGATGCAAGTTTTTCCGTGCACGAGAACCGATGACATACAGCAGTTTCATCGCGCTATCTTGCCCGTTCTGGTCATTTCTGTTTGGCAGCATGTTCTCCAGCAGTGCATAGGCAATGACGGCATCGAACTCCGCCCCTTTGATACCGTGGATCGTTGATATCGTGATACCGGTTCGACTCTGGAAAACCTTCCTGAAAGTGGCAATGTCTCCGATCATTTCTGTGCCTTCCTTCTTCAGCCTGTCGATCCTTGCCTGCGAGCTTTCGAAGAATGCTTCGTAATGCTCGTGAAGCTGCGTGAATGCCTGAATGTCGAAAGCTAGATTCGAAAACAGCTTATCGAAGAAGAACCTGAGATAAACCAGTCCATCCGTAGCATCAATGGTGATGGCATTACACTCCCTCAATAAGCTCTGCCGCGTGAGCATGGATACGTTTGCGCCTACTCCCTCAAGATCACTGAGAACCTCGCCAGCCCAACGCAGTCTACGCACGTACATGCCAGGAGACGCCTGTGTAAGAGCGATCCTTGATAGCTTGTACCAAAAATTATCCAGATCCCGCGCGAACGGCACCATGCCGGGACCGTCAAACGCATACTCGGGCATGCTAGCGACCAAACGACGCGTCATGCTCGCCAAGTGCATCCACTGAGGCGCGAGGATGCAAACCTCATGAGGGGGAATGCCAATGGTCTCGATATTGAAGCGGATGAGCCGGATCAACTCATCTTCCAGGCCGTCTTTGCTCACCGAATTATTGAACGAAATCAGGCTGGGGTATGCCTTGTCGTTGGATGCGGCCTCAATACGCGTGTCGTATACGTTGTAGTTTCCGAAGTAGTTGATGATGCGTTCGGAAGAACGATAGTTCTGGGAAAGTTCAAGCTCCTTTAGCTTAATGCCAGCCATTGACTGGAACTCCTCGAAGGCGATTGGGTACCCACCGAGTGATTCATAGATGGCTTGATTTGGGTCACCGACAATGAAAGCTTTCGTTCCCTGACCCGCTTTCAGAATGGACGCGATGATGGAGTACTGAATACGCTTCGTATCCTGATACTCATCGACCAGTATGAAGGAAAATAGCTGCCCGAGAATGGCGCTGATCTGAGGCTGCGCAGCGATCAACTGATAGGCGTAGTAGAGAATCATTTCAAAGTCTATCTGCCGGGTCTCCCGGAGATAGTCGAAGTATTGATCCAGGATTTCAGCGAGACCTGTGTGTTTCCAGTCTTGCGGGCACGAAATTACGTAGCCCTTATCGGTAAAGAAATACTCGCAGTCCCAGAAGGTGATTTTGGGCTTCTGATAGGGTTGGCACAGGTTCTCCAACACCTTTTCGCGCTCATGCAGGTCAATGACTCGAAAACCGCGTTCCAGCGCTTCGTGGTAGATGCCATAAGGCTTCAGTATCCATTCGAGACAAAATGAATGGATCGTGCCTATCCAGAGCCTGGATGTATCTACCCCGAGGTTTTCGATACGTTCATGGATCTCGTCTGCGGCGCGATGGGTATAGGTGATCGCGACGATGAACTGCTTGTTCGACTCCAACTGCGACAATTCATAGGCAATTTTGTAGGTGAGCGTGCGTGTTTTTCCGCTGCCAGGACATGCAATGAGAAAAACGCTGCCAGGCTCGCGGATGGCGGCATCTTGCTCAGGATTCAGATCCCCATCATCCCATGTGAACATAGCTAGAAGACCTCAAGTACATCGTTAATACGATCATCAGGAAAACCCGCGAACATCTCATTTTTAATGCCGATGAAGTCGATGTCGCCATTTTTAAACAGCCGTAACTTGGTTCTAAATTCAGCCAAGGTCTCAGGGGTTACAAATGGATCGTCCTCTTCTATGACGTTCATTCGGTAGCTAAGGATGTTGAACCAGACTTCTTTTTTTACTACCGGATGGGCAAAAGCAATAGCGTCGAGTATGTATCGAGGAATAGCAGTATATGGATCAACTTTTTTTCCGATCAAAATGGCAAACCAGCCTTTACCCTGATTTTCCGCCATAGTCAGAACACGTTGACCGTATCGGGTTATATCCCCGGAATTAAGACTTGCCTTAGCCTTTAAGATAGTTGGCTCGTCGGTGTAAACGCTGGGAAGTACCGCTATGACTTTACGAGCGTTCCCAGCGGTTACGAAATCAACTTCAAACGTGTGAGGAGCGAAGAACGGCGCTATCCAGTCATTATCATTGCAAAAAGCTTCCAGTTGCATTTTTCGCGCCAGGCCTTTTTTCTCGGATGCCTGATACTTCGCCTTGCGCTTCGCTATCGCCTTGCTCTCACCGTCCACCGCTTCAGTGTCAATAATAGATTTGTCCAGATCGGTGACAATGCTGCACCGCTTGCGAATACGGTCATCATGAAACAGGACAGCCACGTTCTGAAAACCGGTGCTGCGGATGTTAATGAGGCTAATGCCAAGTTCATCCAAGCTGATACCTAACACTTTCTTGACCAAAATTGGGATCAGAATTTCTTCTGCATCGCCTTCCACCAAGATGACGCTCTTGGCAAACAGCAGGTTGCTGCGCACGGCATCAAGGTAGCGCTGAATATTACCGATCTCCTCAGGCTGCAGCCCAGAAGCGGGTTGATAAGCTTCGCACCGCCCTCCGTCCCTTCCGAGAATGTTTACATTCTGAACATTGCTGATTTCAGAAATGTGGGTCGAATGCGTCGAAAAGATGATCTGTGTGTCGTCGTAATTGAGCCTGTCGAATAGCGTTTTCTGAATATGTGTGTGGATGTGAGCTTCTGGTTCCTCGATCAACAGAAAGTTGGCGATTGACTGTCTAGCTTTCCGGTACTTGAACTCCAGCAACTTGAGAGTAAGGAAGATAAGATTAGCGCCACCCAAGCTTAAATCCTGAATGGGACCTTCATGATCTTCGCCTGACTCGCCGACGAACAGCTTGAGAGACTGAAATAACTCATCGGCCTCTTCAGGAAGATCAGATTTAATCGACAGAGAGGAGGGAGAGTACGCCTCGCCAGCAGCATCCTTGATGGTGCTGCTGATGTCGGTGCGCACATTCTGCACATCAGGAAGTGCCTCGATTGAATCGTTGAGCTCTTTTACCTTATCGGTGATAGCGGTAAACAACACGGGGTCGATATCACCACTCTTGCTCTTCAGCAAGGTCAATAGAGGGTTGGTTCTGTTGTTGTGAAACTCCGCTACAACGTCCCGTAACGCCTGGACAAAGGTAAACGAGATTTCTTTGGAAACAGAAAGCACACTTGGGATTTTGGCACCAATACACCGAAACTCCGTTTCCTCGTTAAATCTCACGTTCTGGAAGTCACCGACAACCTGCCTGTAGAAGGTTTCATCATTGAAGTCCGCTTCGCTGCGCCCCGTGAAAATTGTCTCGTAGTCGTCAATAGTTACCGGGCCGAGAATAGCTTCCAGACCAGCATGATCACCTTCATCCAGTTGGGAAAGGCGCAACCTGATTTCCTTCTTCGGGCGAAAAATAAGGTTATAGGTGGCCTTGCCAACATTTTCTTTTTCAGCAAGCCCCGTACCGTGTAGAAATAAAGCCTGGACTGCTTCATCTGCAGAAATCTCTTCGAACTCCAGACTGATGATGATCCAGTGTCCCTGCCATCGACCCAAACCGCGATGGAAGTCACTTTTATCCAACCGATAAGCCGAACGAATCATATTGTCATCAAGCAAGAGTCTAATGGCTCTGAAGAGATTTGTTTTTCCTGCGCCGTTTTCACCAATAATCGTGTTGGTACCTTTATTGAACAACAGCTTTGTATTGGAGAAATTTCTGTAGTTGCGCAGGCTGAGCTTTGATATATGCATGAAGATCTCTTTTTTTGAGGCCTGCCCTACATACCAGTTGGGTTTCCTCATGGGACATGGAGAGTCAAAATACTATTAAAAGTAAATAACCAAAATTAACATTATTAACTTATTGATTAAAATCAATATATCAGTAGGTGGTATCTTCTTTAGCGGTCTAGTAAACATCCGTATTTGGCACTTTTCAGTTGGCAACAAAGGCACTATCTTCGATTTTTTACAGTCGTTTGACAGGGAATATGCACTAAACCATTTAACTTGCATCATGATAAAGCAAGTTTTCATTATTTCAGTAAACAACTATTTTGTACGCCAACAAGCGGTGGCTTAGATCAACTCACCCTAAGGCCTGTTCTAACTGTGTGCGTAAAGAATGTTTAGGGACTGGCAAATGCAAAAAAGCCCCGAAAGGCTTTTGTGTTATTCACTTCTTAGTGACGTTTTTATGGTTTGGGATTTTTGCTAGGTTTTACCTTTGGGTTATTTCCCGGAGTTTTTTTATTATCACGTTGACGTTGATCAGGTTGTCCTGTTGAATCAGCAATTCGCTTTGGACCAGGCTTAAGCCCCATGATAATTATCCTTAACGTTTAAGAGGGAATTCCTCATGTTTAAAATATGGTCAACCGTGAACTTTATCAAGAGATCTTTTTTGCAAATCTAAGGAGTGATCCATGTCCAATCCTCAACAGTATTTACCAGGGTGCGCATGACCTGCTATCGATTGAATAGCATATAGTAAGTCAGAAACGTCCGGTCTTGGCACAGAACGGCTGTTCAGTCAGGTTCGCTCTTGTGTCCACGTAATAATAATTTTGCTGGAGATGCTCAAGTAATTTGCGAATAAGTAGTCAAGTAAAATGCGAAAGGGTAATCAAGTCAGATGCAATTTCGCATTGAACGTAAAGTCCGGGCTGGAGGGCGCTTACCGTGGTTGATAATAACGAACTCGCCGGAGCTGATGCCGCGACAGATGATGAAGCTTTACGGCCGCCGGATACAGATAGAACAAAACTTCCGGGATGAAAAGAGCGGGCGCTATGGTTTTGGCCTGAGAGAGGGTCGGAATAACAGCGCAGAGCGAGTGGGAGTGCTGGCGCTGATAGCCACGCTGGCAAGCATCGTGATGTGGCTCAACGGCTACAGCCTGGAGAACAGTGGAATACATATGAAATATCAGGCAAATACGATAAAACCCCGACGGGTGATTTCCTTCTGACGCTGGCTGAGAATGTGCTGAGGCAATCTCCGCTAATATTCGCCATGACGTCGCTGGAGCGCTCACTGGGCACGCTACGGCGATGGTATAACGATATGGGTGTATTGAGAGATTTGTGGGGATCCCTCAGGGGGCGGCCATTCCATTAACAATGCCAAAAAGGATTTACTGGAACCATCAGTTTGTAGAGTAAGACAAATACAAAGTAATCGTAAACAAAGAAATTAGAGTTGAAATTAATACGCATTTTGACGTAATGGTCGCTTCGCGTTTGTAGAATTCCGCCAACATAAATGGTCCTGTCCCGGTAGGGAGGGCAGTGAGCAGAACCGCGATATTTGTCATTGTGGCGTTAAGCCCGAATATTTTGGTTGCCAAAAACTAGGTTAGTACCAAATGCACCGACAGCGCCCAATCAGGCCTGGGTGGCCGATATAACCTATGTTGCGACCAGAGAAGGCTGGTTGTACTTGGCGGGTAGTCACGTGCCCACTAATGCTGAGTAAGATCAAAGAGGCTACATCTAATCTAATAAAAAAACTCGTGGCCCTAGTTAGCCACGAGTTCAAATGTCTTACGTAAGCATTGGCAATTTTAGATTATGTTTACGTGCACATTCCTGTGCCAGTTTATAACCTGCATCAGCATGTCGCATAACGCCGGTAGCTGGGTCATTCCACAATACTCGGCTCAGTCGCGCATCTGCAGCTTCGGTACCATCGCATACGATGACGACGCCTGCGTGTTGGGAGAAGCCCATACCCACGCCACCACCATGATGTAAACTGACCCATGTGGCGCCGCCTGCTGTATTGAGTAGTGCATTCAGTAATGGCCAGTCAGAAACAGCATCGGAACCGTCCTTCATCGCTTCAGTTTCACGATTAGGTGACGCTACAGAACCGCAATCAAGATGGTCACGACCAATAACAATCGGAGCTTTAAGTTCTCCATTACGGACCATTTCGTTGAAGGCAAGCCCTGCAATATGGCGTTCTCCTAAACCTAACCAGCAAATTCGCGCAGGGAGCCCCTGAAATGCAATTCGTTCCTGAGCCATATCTAGCCAACGATGTAAGTTATAATGCTCAGGGAAAAGCTCTTTCAGCTTGGCATCGGTTTTATAGATATCCTCCGGATCGCCAGATAGCGCTACCCAACGGAAAGGCCCTTTACCCTCACAGAAAAGCGGACGAATATAAGCAGGTACAAAGCCTGGAAAATCAAACGCATTCGAAACGCCTTCTTCCAGTGCGACCTGACGAATATTATTTCCATAATCTACAGTCGGGATACCCATTTCATGAAAATCCAACATTGCCTGAACATGAACCGCCATTGATGCGCGAGCGGCTTTTTCTACAACTTTAGGATATTTTGTTCTTTGGCTAACCCACTTATCAACGGTCCAGCCTGCAGGCAGGTATCCATTAATAGGGTCATGAGCGGAGGTTTGGTCGGTTACAATGTCGGGAGTGAGTCCACCTGATTTCGCACGTTTTACCAACTCAGGCATGATTTCTGCCGCATTACCCAGTAGGCCTACTGAAATTGCCTCTCCAGCAAGGGTTGCATTTTCAATCAGTGTCAGAGCTTCATCCACACTGTAAGCTTTGAAATCAACATAACGTGTACGAATACGGAAATCGATTCTCGACTCTTGGCATTCAATGGCCAGAACGCATGCCCCCGCTAGGACACCTGCCAGTGGTTGAGCACCACCCATTCCACCAAGACCCGCTGTCAGGATCCACTTGCCGCGTAAATTATCGTTATAATGCTGGCGACCGGCCTCAACAAATGTCTCGTATGTTCCCTGGACGATGCCTTGAGCACCAATATAGATCCATGAGCCCGCTGTCATCTGGCCATACATCATCAACCCGGCTTTATCGAGCTCATGGAAATGGTCCCAGTTAGCCCAGTGTGGAACGAGGTTGGAGTTGGCTATCAGCACTCGCGGTGCATCGGCATGGGTCCGGAAAACGGCGACGGGTTTACCGGACTGAACCACTAACGTTTCATCCGCTTTGAGTAATTTTAGAGAACGGAGGATCTGCTCAAAACATTCCCAGTTGCGCGCCGCTTTACCGATTCCTCCATAAACCACCAAATCTTCAGGCCGCTCAGCCACATCCGGGTCCAGGTTGTTTTGGATCATGCGGTACGCGGCTTCAATAAGCCAATTTTGGCAATGAAGTTCATTGCCAATTGGGGAGCGAATTTCGCGGGCGATGGCGGTGCTTAAAGACTCATTCATTTTGTTTCCTCAACTTACAGAATATTATGAATATTAAAATAATGTCGATTAACGATAGGCTTTTTCATTCGAGCTGATATTTTGGCGAGATAAAGGAGGCGTGGATGTTTCACGTGCGCTCCTGTATATATAAGCAATGCCAATATCACTCTCTTTAATTACGTTGCAGAACTCATAATTACCTTAGAAAGTAAAAAATGCAGCGTAATCAATAAAAAACCATATTCAGCTTCATCTCATCACTGTTTTCATCACCTGCCTGAATTGGGTCGCGCTTTCTTCATCGTGTAAATGATGTCCGTCCTGCACTACCATCTGACCTGCAACCCATACATGTTTGATTTGGTCTTTATCTCCCGCGAAGATCCACCGGTTCAGAAGATGCTCATCAGGGCAATGGCTGAACCAGGACTTATCGTCCAAAACAACCCAGTCCGCTCGGTTACCAGCCCGGAGTTCTCCAGCATTAATATTACAGGCTTGAGCTCCACCCGCAGCTGCCTGACTGAAAAGTACATCTCCGACAAAAGGGTTTTCCGGGGTAGTCAGAATATTGCGTTGCTGATCCCGCAGCCGCTGAGAGTATTCAAGTAAGCGTAACTCTTCAGCGACGTTGACTGAAACATGGCTGTCAGAACCAATCCCCCACTTACCTCCAGCTTTAAGATATTGGCTAGCAGGAAAGATTCCGTCACCGAGATTCGCTTCTGTTGTTGGGCAAAGGCCTGCTACCGCACCGCTTTTGCTCAACTTTTCACGCTCATCAGCTGATAGATGAGTCGCATGGATAAGGCACCAGCGCGAGTCCACATCGAAATGTTCAAGAAGCCACTCTACCGGACGCTTACCGCTCCAAACCATGCAGCTATTCACTTCTTGCTGCTGCTCGGCAATATGGATGTGAACGTTAAGCGATTTATCTGTTGCTGAGAGAACCTGATTTATCTGACTTTCACTGACTGCTCGCAATGAGTGGAAGCAGATACCCTGATTTATCAGATGCTCATTTTTTACCATGCTGGCAACACGTTCGTACTGACAGAGGTAGGATTCGGTATCCTGAATGAATCGTTTCTGACCAGCAACAGGGGGCTGACGGCTAAACCCTGAATAGGTATAAAGCACGGGTAATAATGTCTGCCCGATCCCGGTTAACTTTGCTGCATTCATAAGCTGTTGCAGCATGTCATCTCCGGCGTAAGCTCGACCGTCAGGATCATGATGAAGATAATTGAATTCTGCGACCTGGGTATATCCGCCCTTTAGCATGCTGATATACAGATGTCGGGCAATAACCCCTACCTGCTCAGGTGTCATCGTTGAGACCAGGCGGTACATTTGTTCGCGCCATGTCCAGAAACTATCGCGTGGATGACCGGCTACTTCAGTAAGACCTGCCATCGCTCGCTGAAATGCATGAGAGTGAAGATTCGACATTCCAGGAATGACCGCTCCATCAAGGAGTTGAGCCCCTTTATTATCACCACCACTTTCCACTTTGACAATAATTCCAGCACCGTTGACATCGATACGAACGTCACGTTCCCATCTGTTACTGACATACGCCCGTTGGGCGAAATAACTTTTCATTGTTGATCCCCGACACGCCAAGATGTATATACATATATATACTAATGATGGAAAAGTAAACAATGGGGAAGCATGAAAAAAATTAAAAAAGAGAAGGTGATCTGCGACAGTCTGTGGTTCGGAGCAGATTTGATCACAATGCAGGATGGAAAATACAGCACAATCAGAAATGGTTTTATCGCCGTAAGAGAGGGCAAAATTCTGGCAGTCGGCCCGGTAAATTTGGCTGAAAATTACGATTGTTTAGAAAGATATACATTCGAAGGTGGATTTATTACACCCGGGTTGATCGACTGTCATACTCATTTGATTTATGGGGGAGACAGAAGCGATGAATTTGAAAAAAGACTTAATGGGGTCAGTTATGCAGATATAGCTGCGCAGGGAGGGGGGATTTTGTCTTCAGTCAACGCCACCCGCCAGGCAAGTGAAAAAGAACTGATGGAAACTGCACTTAAACGGATTTCAAATTTATTAGCTGAAGGAGTAACCACGCTTGAAATCAAATCTGGATATGGTCTCGATACAGAAAATGAACTAAAAATGCTCCGTGTTGCAAGGCAGATTAATGATCTCATACCTGCCGATGTCATCACAACGTGTCTGGCTGCTCATGCTGTTCCACCAGAATACAGGGATAATCCGGACGAATGGCTGGATGTCGTTTGCAATGAAATTCTGCCACGAGCAAAGGAAGAAAAACTTGTCGATGCGGTAGATGCTTTCTGTGAACATCTGGCTTTTTCACCAAGTCAGGTTGAAAAAGTATTTAACAAGGCTAGGGCTCTTGATCTGCCCATCAAATTGCATGCAGAGCAATTATCTTCTCTGGGCGGAAGTTCTCTTGCGGCCAGATATCACGCGCTGTCAGCTGACCACCTGGAATATGCGACAGAGAATGATGCCAAAGCTATGGGAGAGTCAGGAACAGTCGCTGTTTTGCTGCCTGGTGCATTTTATTTTTTACGTGAAAGTCAACGTCCTCCCGTTGAGCTTTTCCGGCGCTGGGATGTACCAATGGCACTCGCCACAGATTCTAACCCTGGAACCTCTCCTGTTCTATCACTCAGGTTGATCTTGAATATGGGTTGCACCCTTTTTGGTCTAACACCGGAAGAGGCGTTGGCTGGAGTAACACTTAATGCTGCTCGTGCATTAGGGATAGAACACACACATGGAAGTCTGGAACCTGGCAAAGTGGCAAACTTTGTTCACTGGCCACTTAATCGGCCTGCTGAACTGAGCTATTGGCTGGGCGGACGATTGCCCGGAAGTATAATTTATAAAGGAGAAACAAGATGAACCCTTATATTTTTAAACAAGGTCGGATACCACTTATTGTCAGTATTCCACACGCGGGTACTCAGGTTACACAGGTGGTAAAAGAAGGTTTAACACCACAGGCATTAGCGTTACCAGATACTGACTGGCATCTTGAGGAACTTTATGACTTCGTAGATGAGATCGGAGCAAGCTTAATTGTGGGAAAATACTCACGGTTTGTAATCGACTTAAACCGACCACCTGATGATCAACCATTATACAAAACAGCAACAACAGGCCTCTATCCAGATACCCTTTTTGATGGTTCACCAATTTATCTGCCTGGATTGCAGCCTGATGAACAAGAAAGACTGCGGTATATGGAAGAAATCTGGATTCCTTATCATCGAAAGCTGCAGGAAGAACTGGATCGCATCAAGTCTGTGTATGGGTATGCGATGCTGTATGACTCGCATTCTATTGCCTCGGAGATTCCTCGTTTGTTTGACGGGCAACTGCCAGATATCAACATTGGAACGAATAGTGGTGCAAGCTGCGCACCTTCCGCTGAAAAACGCCTCAAAGATATTTGTGCCCAGCAGCAACGTTTTTCTTGGACTCTAAACGGACGTTTTAAGGGAGGTTATATTACACGGGAGTATGGTAGACCTGAAAACAATCAACATGCAGTACAAATCGAATTGGCTCAAAAAAATTACATGCATGAGCAATCTCCATTCAGCCTGGATGATGTACGTAGCAGCGAGCTGAAACCCCTCTTGTTTTCTTTGCTTACCAATTTCACTCTCTGAACTGCAGTAATCTGGAAGGACAGAAGCCTTCTGTCCTTCCTTGAACCCGTTCAATGACTCAATTAAAAAAGCAATTTATTCACAAATTAAGTTCCTCACACCTATCTGTGAATCATCAAGATGATCGTTATGAATAAAATTATTCATGAAAAAATTTGTTCGTAACGGTCATTATAATGAAGAATGTGTATTTTAATAAATACTTTAAAAACAATGATTTGAGTGATTTGTGAATGTTAAAAAACTTTTCATTTTAAGAATTAAAATTGAACTTTTGATGACAGCATGAAGATGAAAAGTAACTTTTGTGAAAATCATGTATTGATTTATACAAATGCTGTTGGTATAAAATATTACATTCGTTAAATACTGTATTGTTTTATTCATCGAGGGATGGACTATGCCAACGTTAAACATGCTTGAGTTTCAAGTGCCCGATCTGGACATCACATTCCGGGCAAAACTTTTGACAGAAGACAACCCAGATGTTGTCGAGCAAGTGCTTGCACAATTGCCGCTGTCGAGTGTTCTGGGTCACGTCGTTGTGTCTGGTGAAGCTATCTGGATGCCGACCCGTATCGTACACCTAGGTCGTACCAATATGGTTCAACGACACCCAGGGGCCGTTTACCTGTATGCACCGGGTCAAACAATTTGTCTGACTTATGGTCGCATTACAGAAAGTGCGACCGTAAATAAATTTGCTGAAGTACTTGAAGAAGATCTTCCATTACTGGCAAAAGTCGGTGCTTACGTTTGGGAAAACACGGTTGCACAACCGCGTCGCAAAGTTGTTGAAATTAACGTGAAGAGGGTTTCATGATGTCTGGAATAACTAAATTTGAAGGTGATTGGCAGGAAGCGAAAGCTATCATCGAAAAAGAAATTAACCGCGTCTGGCTTTATGAACCTGAAGAAATTCAAAAAATTCGCTGGGGTATTATCGACAGCGGAGCCGGAAGTGGTGAGCAATCCTTCTCAGTCCTAGTACACCTCGAATCATATTTGATGCTTGTTGGTGCAGATGTGATGTATCGTTTTCTTAAAATCTCACAGTATGAAGATCTGGAGTTGAAGACTCTTAATCGCATCACTCGTGAATTTTTAACGGCAACCTTTAACGTATTCGAATTTATGACCGATCTTGGTTTGACGAATATGCATCAGATTGGCCAGATGTACTCCGATGCACTGGATAAACTCGAGACTAAAGAAGATTATGTTGAGCTAACCGGTGCAATGATGACCTATGTGATTCGTATGCATCGCTGGGTACACTACATTTTCCCATGGAATCTGGGTGTTGCGTTCCCACATCGCAAACCTGAAGAAGTGCAAAATATTGCGAAGATCCTAACATTGTTGGAAAAACAGCATTAATTTTTGTCATTCCTTGAGGAAGTATTACATCTGCTGCTGACAGGGAACCTTAGTAGGCAGTTGTGATAAGCTGAAAGCAAAGTGGAGTTCATCATTTGATGGCTGCCAGTATAAACTGGCAGATTTCCATAATCATAAGCGAATTTCATTGTGTAGGGAAAATAATGACTAACAGCGAACTTCATCAAGGTCCAGATTTTAATGATACCGCGTCAGAAATGACGAATGGTATTCAAAATGACAGAACCGCTATCTACAGCGAACTGGAGCGTCGTTCAAAAGGTCAACGCCTGACACCTGCGCAAAGAAGGATTGCTCAGTGTCTAATTGAAAACAGCAATGAAATCGGCTTTTTGTCGAGCCTTGAAGTGGCTAAGCTGGCAAATGTAAGTCAGCCCTCTGTAACACGATTCGCCACTTCACTTGGTTTTACTGGCTATCTGGATATGCGAAAACACCTTCGGGCCAGTTTTGTTACACCAGACGTATATCCTGAAACGAACACAAATCGATATCAGGCTGCAGTACAGGCAGAAAGGCAAAATCTGGAAGAACTGAGCAACATTCTTGCTGATGAAAACCTGATTGACCACTTTGGTAAAGCGATGGCCACCTCACGGCCCCTTGCAGTTATGGGCCTGAGAGCATCGTCTGGATTGGCGACTCAGTTAGCGTACTTTGCCGCGAAGGTTCACCCTGACGTTCGTTTATTGAACGCAGGTGGGTCGCAAAATGAAGATATTCTTGAACAAATCAAAGCAGCAGGTGGGAAAACATTGCTTGCTTTCATGATGCCTCTTTATCCACGTGAAACGATAAAGACGCTTGAATTTGCTAGGGAAATTGGATTGATGGTGGCGCTTATTACTGATGTCAGCCTGACTGATCATTCTCAGTGGTCCGATATTCTTCTTCAGGTGCCAATCAATACTAATTTAGTTTTTGATTCGTATTCAGCACCTGCAGTCATAGTTTCTGTATTGCTGGATGCAATGTGCAATAACATGAAGAATGAATCACAGCGCAGGCTTGATCGCCTTGATTCATCATCTCGCAAGAGAAAAGTTTTTACTCGTTAAGAGATTAAATTACATTTATGGCCGTAGTCTACTGTGCGGCCTCTATCAGGATGCCTCGATAATGAGGCAGATGACGGAACATCCCAAAGCCTTAATTAATGTTAATCCATCAGTTAATGGTACCATGAAACCATATTCATTCACATCAATAACAGACGTGAAAAGAAACCTAATCGATGTATTTAAATTACAAACAAAGTTTTCTGACGGCTAGGGTTTCTTGAAGTGTTATTTGATTTAGCAATGAGTATCTATTGATTATATACGATGAGGTTTATATGAATATTAAAATGAAGCCAGGAAGCGTTACACTCGCGATGCTGGAGGAAATATACTGGAAAGGTAAAGTTGCCTATCTGGACAGCAGCTTCGATGCCGCAATCAAACGCGGCGCTGAGCGAATTGCAGAAATAGCTCAAGGCGATAAACCAGTCTATGGCGTAAATACCGGTTTCGGAAAGTTAGCCTCAATTAAGATTAACAGTAAAGATGTCGCAAAACTTCAGCGTAATCTTATTCTTTCTCATTGCTGCGGTTTCGGTAAACCTTTACCAGATAACATTGTTCGCTTGATTATGTCTCTTAAGCTTATCTCTCTTGGTCGCGGAGCTTCAGGTGTGCGTCTTGAGCTGGTGCGTTTAATTGAACAGATGCTGGATAAAGGTGTTATCCCTGTTATCCCCGAAAAAGGATCTGTTGGTGCGTCGGGAGATTTGGCTCCACTTGCACATATGAGTGCAGTAATGATTGGTGAAGGCGAAGCCCACTATGACGGTGCCCTAATGTCGGGAGCAGAAGCACTGAAAAAAGCAGGTCTGTCACCAATTGTTCTTGCGGCTAAAGAAGGTCTTGCCTTAATCAATGGCACACAGACTTCCACCGCTCTAGCTTTGGCTGGATTGTTTAGGGCTCACCGGGCTGTTGCATCAGCACTTATTACGGGTGCCATGTCAACGGAAGCTGCCATGGGCTCTGCTGCACCATTCCATCCGGACATTCACACGCTGCGTGGTCATCAGGGCCAGATTGATGCTGCTGCTATGCTCCGTTATTTACTTGACGGTTCTGAAATTCTTACAAGTCACTTGGAAAACGATGAGCGTGTTCAGGATCCATACTGTATCCGATGTCAGCCACAGGTAATTGGAGCCTGCCTTGATGTGCTTCGTTCTGCGGCAAACACCTTAGAAATAGAAGCCAACGCTGTGACTGATAACCCTCTTATTCTGTCTGACAATACCGTGACTTCAGGTGGTAATTTCCATGCTGAACCGGTCGCATTCGCAGCAGATCAGATAGCAATAACTGTATGTGAAATAGGCGCGATTACACAGCGTCGTATCGCGCTTCTTGTCGACCCATCACTATCATATGGCCTTCCAGCTTTCCTTGCGAAAAGCCCAGGACTGAACTCAGGAATGATGATTGCTGAGGTAACCTCCGCCGCGCTGATGTCTGAAAACAAACAGATGGCTTTCCCGGCTTCTGTTGATTCAACACCTACTTCAGCCAACCAGGAAGACCATGTCTCAATGGCGTGTCATGGAGCTAGGCGTTTATTGCAGATGACCGAAAATCTGTTTGGAATTGTTGGAATTGAAGCGATGGCAGCAGCGCAAAGCATTGAGTTTCGCGCACCTCTACAGACCAGCGTGGCTTTATCACGAGCAGTAGGTGCAGTGCGAGAAGTGATTCCAACATTAGAGGTAGATCGATATATGGCCGTCGATATCATGAATGCAGGGAATTTGATTGCTTCGGGTGCAATTAATGAGGCCGTTAAATTACCTGAAACTCTGGTTTTGTAAGGAATTTTATAGCGAGTTAAAGAATCTGCGTGGTGTTGTACTTTGCCACTGATGAATTAGTCTATACATAACTTTTTATTATTGTATTTTTTAATACATATACTTTACTTTAAGTGTATGAAGACTAATTTACTAACTAAATCAGTGGCTTTTTTTTTGCATTAGCAGTCTTTAAATGACAGATCCAGCAACGGTTTACCGGGGGATATTAATGTGAACACCGAAAATTTTTTTTCCCTAGTAGGATTCAGCCAGCACGGATGGGGTTCTATTCTGCTATCAGGCGTACTTATCACTCTTTCTGCGGCGCTGTGCGGCCTTATTCTGGGATTGCTCATTGGAACATGTGTGGCATGGGCAAAGATATCCGGCGGGAGAACATTACGTTTTCTGGCTGACGGCTACACCACTGTTCTGAGAGGCATACCTGATCTCCTGGTTATATATCTTTTTTATTTTGGTAGCAGTTCAGTTCTCTCGAGCATAGCGGAAGAATTCGGTAGTCAGGGATTTTTTGAGTTACCGGGTTTTGTGGCTGGCACCATTGCGATTGGTGTCGTTGCCGGAGCACAGAGTGCGGAAGTCCTTCGGGGTGCTTTTTTGACTGTGACAAAAGGAGAGATTGAAGCGGCTCAAGCCTTTGGAATGAATTTCCGTTTACGTTTCCGTCGAATCATCATGCCTCTAACGTTACGCCATGCTATTCCGGGTATGAGTAATGTATGGCTTAGCTTGTTAAAAGAATCCTCATTACTTTCAGTTACGGGCGTTGCAGAGTTAATGAGGCAGGCACAGGTAGCAGCAGGTTCAACGCACCTTCCTTTCAACTTTTTTATGGCAGCAGCAGCGCTATATATAATCATGGCGTCATTATCAGGAATCCTGATTCAATATTCTGAACGTCATTATTCACGTGGTTCGAGGAGAGCATAATGGATCTGGCATTTATCGTCGATTGTCTCAAACGCATGGTAATCGGTGTGCCTTTGACTCTCCAGTTGGCATCATTGTCACTCATATTTGGTGCATTGATTGGGTTAATGATCGCCTTTGCACGCTTATCAGATAACAGGTTAGTATCAGCTTTTGGCTGGGTCTATGTACAAGTAATCCGCAGTACTCCACTTCTTGTACTGCTGTTTCTTATTTACTTCGGGGCTGGTCAGTTTGAAGTTATCCGCAAAAGTGCATTATGGCCATTTTTACGTGAACCCTATTACTGTGCTCTGCTCGCTTTAATCATTAACTGCTCCGGCTACGCTGCAGAAATTATTCGCGGAGGATTAAAGGCAGTTCCTGCGAATGAAATTGAGGCTGCACAGGCCTGCGGTATGTCAGGATTACTTCTATACAAAAGAATCATTTTGCCGATTGCTATACGGCAGGCTTTACCAGCATTCAGTAATGAAATTATCGCCATGGTGAAAGCCACATCCATTGTTTCTTTAGTCACGCTGATGGAAGTCACAGGTATTGCGAGCGAAATTGCGTCTGAGACGTATCGCCCAATCCCAGTGTTCATTGCAGCGGGAGCTATATATCTGGGTATTAATTTTATTCTTACTCGAATAATCCAGGCAATTGAATACAGGTTGACTGCGCACAAGCGGGGTGCCCCTGTAAAAGTTATCGTGAAAGCTTCAAATCTGGATTCTCATTAATTCAGCTCACAACGCAGTACGGTCATTTAAACTGAAACAGGAATATTAAAATGAAAAAGTTTGTTGCCAAACGAGTTGCGCTCTTCACTGCTCTGACTTTCTTGGGTTGTCTTACAGCACAGGCTGAAGCGAAAAAATGGACTGAAGTTAAAATTGTAACTGAAGGCGGCTTCTATCCTTGGAATTACACCAAACCTGATGGTTCATTGGCTGGTTTTGAAATTGATTTGGCTAAGGACTTATGTACCCGTATGGGTGTGACTTGCACCATCACTGCCCAAGCATTTGAAAGCATGATCCCAGCATTAAATGCCGGTAAATATGATGCCATCATGGATGACCTGGCTATTACACCAAAGAGAAAAGAAGCCATTGGTTTTTCAACTCCTTACGCAGCACTTTGCTATACGTTTGCCGTACCTGCAGACAGTGATTTAGTGAAGAGTATGCCGGTAGAAAATAAAATAATTTCTCTAGATGACAATGATGCTTCCGCTCCCGAATTGCAGAAGGTAAATGCTGCATTGAAAGGAAAAACAATGGGTACCCTTGCTTCAGGTACCTCTGTTAACTTCGTAAATAATTACCTTAAAGATTCGGTGCAGGTTCGCCAGTATAAAACTCCAGATGCACGCGATTTAGACCTGGCTTCTGCTCGAGTTGATGTGATTGTTGGTTCTAAAGATACGCTGATGGGGGTCGCCAAACGCCAGGGGAACGACAAAATTAAGTTGGTTGGCCCTTGCTTCAAGGGAGGTGTAGTTGGCGAAGGTGCCGGTATTGGTTTACGTAAAAACGACACCGAACTAAAAGCCATGTTTGATAAAGCTATTGAATCCGCGCGTGCGGATGGAACAATCAAGAAACTGTCTGTAGCAACATTTGGTATGGATGTTACCCCACAATAATGTGAGTTTTTTTGCATACCCTTCATATTCAGTAGTCACAGGGTAGGGCAATACAACGGTCATGCAACGACTCCCGGCTTTGCCGGGAGGAATCGGTAAATTTCTTGAATGAGGTTGACGATGGATACGAAAGCCGATGCGCAACGCCAAGTCAGGGTTGGTGTCGATTCCGGTGGAACGTTTACAGACATTTGTATGTACGACGAAGCCGCGGGATCGATAAAAGTTTGGAAAGTTCGCAGTACTCCATCAGATCCTTCTATTGGCATTGCTGAAGGAATTGCGCAAGGCATCGCATCACTCGACCTACCAGAAAATGAAAAAGTAAACGTGACCTATCTGGGGCACGGTACCACTGTAGCGACCAATGCGTTGATCGTTGGCCGTGGAGCAGAAACAGGTGTAGTCACGACGAAAGGATTCCGTGACATCATTGAGCTGCGCCGTCAAAAACGTGATTCACTTTATGATATTCAAACCGAAAAGCCCCGTATTCTGGCGTTACGCCATCATCGTCTTGAAGTTAGAGAACGTGTACTGTTTGATGGCAGTATCATGACGCCTCTCAATGAAGACGATGTACGAGAAGCTGCTCGTAAATTATGTGAGGATGGGGTCACTGCAATTGCGGTCTGCTGTCTATTCAGCTATCTAGAACCCTGTCACGAATTGCGCATTCGCGAGATCCTGGCCGAAGAAATTCCCGGCTCCTTCATCAGTGTTTCGCATGAAGTCAATCCTGAATTCCGTGAATACGAACGCTTCTCTACGACGGTGGTTAATGCATATCTTGGCCCCATAATGAAGCGATATTTACAGCGTCTTCAACCACGACTTAATGCCATTGGTATCAGTGCATTGCCGCATCTTACTCAGTCCAATGGTGGCGTTATCTCTTCCGAAACTGCACAGCAGTTTCCTGCCCGAACTGTTCTTTCTGGTCCTGCAGCTGGTGTAATGGGTGCTAGCACAATTGGGAAGCTATCTGGTTATCTTGATATCATCACCTTTGACATGGGGGGGACATCAACTGACGTTTCTCTTATTGCCGATGGCAAACCACAAATGGCAAATGAGTCAGAAGCGCATGGTTATCCTCTGAAACTCCCTATGCTCGATATTCACGCCGTTGGTGCTGGCGGTGGTTCTATTGCCTCTATCGATGCGGGGGGATTGTTACAAGTAGGCCCGCAAAGTGCGGCGGCAGATCCAGGTCCAATCTGTTATGGCATGGGTAATGAAGATAGCCCGACTGTAACTGATGCCAATGTGGTGCTTCAGGTTCAAAATCCCACCCACCTGCTGAATGGGCGCCTTGCGATCGACAGAAATAAAGCGAAAGCTGCCATAGAACGGCTCGGAGACCGTCTTGGCATGGACGTCATGTCTACTGCGCAGGGCATCATTAGCGTTGTTGTGAGCAACATGGCGAAAGCCATTCGTGTCATCTCAGTTGAACGTGGATACGACCCGCGAGATTACGCTCTCTTTGGTTTTGGTGGTGCAGGCCCTATCCATGCATCACGGCTGGCACGGGCACTGGACATGAAACGTGTAGTCATTCCGAAACACCCGGGGATCATGTGTGCTATCGGGTTGATGCTCATTGATCTGAAGACTAATTTTTCAATCAGCCGTCTAATGCATCTGGAAGATATCAATGCTTTAGCAATGCAGGATGTGTTCACTGAGCTTGAACATCGGGCTGAGACATGGTTTGACCAGGAGAATATTTCTCCTGAAAATCGCGTAACCTGTAGATCTGCTGACCTCCGCTACGGTGGTCAGGGATATGAATTGAATATTCCTTGTCCTGATGGCCCAGTTGATTCAGCTGCAATTCAGTTGCTGAATGATGAATTCGCGAAACAGCATTTGCAGAAATATGGCTACCTTGCAGAAGGAGAACCTGTTCATCTGACTACACTGCGTCTGGAGGTTATTGGTCGCGTTCCGAAGGCTGAACTCAAACCATCTGAAAAGATTAGTACCTCTGTTTCTTCAGCTGTCCAGGGTGAACGTGAAGTATGGATCCCTGAAATGGGCGGTTTCACTTTGTGTCAGGTTTATAACCGTGAACTGCTTGGCCACGGTCACCAGTTATTCGGACCCGCGATTATTGAACAGATGGATTCAACAACTCTTATTCTTCCGGGCCAGGTTGTCTCTATTGACCCTTATCTGAACATAGTTATTCAGGAAGCCTGAGACATGTCTAATAACAATACTGCCTTCCCAGGTAAGGTAAAAACCTGTGATCCAATAACTGTTGCGGTTATCGCCAGTGCGTTATCTACTATTGCGGAGGAGATGGGTAAATCCATCATCCGTTCTGCCTATTCAACCAATATTAAAGAAAGACAGGACTGTTCAACTGCCGTTTTCGATCCGCAGGGTAATACTATTGCACTGGCTGAGCATATCCCGATGCATCTGGGTTCACTGTTGGGGATTGCCAAGTACGTTCTGGAACACAGTAATTTGTCGGATCTTCGCCCCGGTGATGCGTTCATCGGTAACGATGCCTATACCGGTGGTGGTACTCATCTAAACGACTTTGTTCTGATGGAGCCCGTATTTTATGATGATGTTCTGGTTGCATGGGTAGCTAATCTTGCCCACCACTCTGATTTCGTGGACCGTAGCCATAAGCATATCTTCCAGGAAGGTCTCCGGATCCCACCAGTGCGTCTTTATCGTGCCGGTGTCCTGCAAGTTGATATTCAGGACCTGATTTTACTGAACTGTCAGGTGCCAAGGGAGCGTATTCATGATTTGAATGCACAAATGGCCGCTAACCGACTCGGTGTGCAGCGTGTGCAAAGTATGTGTAATAAATTCGGCCCGGCACTTCTGGCCGAAGCGGCTGATGAGTTTCTCAAGGCCACCGAACGACGCACCCGCGCGGGCATTACCGGGATTCCCGATGGGGTTTACCGTTTCCGTCATGATTTCGACTCTAACCTGATTGATGAAATTCTTGATTTGCAGGTTGAAGTTACCGTACGTGGCGATGAAATTTATTTTGACTTTCCTGATGCACCACCACAAATGCCCGCACCAATCAATATGGTTTACACCGCATTGTTGGCGACGGTATATTTTGCCGTCAAGGCAATGATTGATCCCGATATTGTTGTCAATGAAGGTTTTTACCGCCCGATCCATGTTAAAGCTGCAAAAGGTAGCGTACTGAATGCACTCGCTCCTGCTGCTGTATACAGCAGAACAGATATCGCCATGCGCTTGGTTGATATGATATTTGCCGCATTAGTTCCAGTTATTCCTGAAAGCGTTGCTGCAGGCTCAACAGGGGGCACGCTGCTCACAACGAGTGGTATTCATCCTCGTACTGGTCGTTTCTATGTTTATAACGAGATGCAGGGTGGCGGAATGGGGGCCCGTGTGGGTAAAGATGGTCTTGATGGTGTCCAGGTCAATATCACCAATACGGCCAACCTCCCTATTGAAGCGCTTGAGACTGAACATCCAGTCTATATCGAAAAATATGAGCTTGTAGCAGATTCCGGCGGTCCAGGTAAATTTCGTGGCGGAATGACAATGTGTCGCAGAGTACGAATCCTTGATCATGTTGCCACTATCAATGCCGGTGGAACTAACAGTCAAATTGCACCCTTTGGTCTTGAGAAAGGGCAGGCTGGAACCGTGGCAAAAGTTGGCTTGCCAGAGAATGTTGAACCTTTATACCACCGAAATGGAATTCTCCAGCCGGGTGAATGGGTTGAAATGGCGGCCGCAGGTGGTGGTGGTTTTGGAGATCCCAAACAACGCGAACGCACGCTTGTTATCCGTGACCTTCAAGAGGGTAGAATTTCATATAAGGCAGCAGTTGAAATATATGGTTTGAATGAAAACGAGATTTAAAATGTAGGTATTAATCCTCTGGTCTTAGTACTAAAGGACGATATTGTTGGTAGTCACGTGAAGAGAGTATACAAGACCGACTTATATAATGACTCTTCCCGTTGTGATTTATTGGTTTCTTTTTGATTTACCAGAGTATGTAAGTATTTACATAGGTCGGTATTTCAGTTGATTAACACTAATTCTGAGCATATCTGGAATGCATTTATTCTTCCATTTGTCGTTTATTCGGACGTGGAGGTAAAGGCGCCCCCAGAGCGGAGTGAATATGATTAAACCTGCACCTGTAACATTATCAATGATTGATATTCATAAATCATTTAACAATCATACAGTTCTGAAAGGGATTTCTTTGGATGCCCGTAAGGGGGATGTAATCTCAATATTAGGTGCCAGTGGTTCAGGAAAGAGTACTTTCCTTCGGTGCATCAATTTGCTTGAAACACCGGACTCCGGAACGGTAGTTGTCGATGGTGAAACCATTCTGATGAAACGACATTCTAGAGGACACATGGCCGCATCAAGCCATAATCAGGTTGATCGTATTCGTAGTAAATTGGGAATGGTATTTCAGAGTTTTAATCTTTGGTCTCATAAAACCGTACTTCAGAATATTATCGAAGCATCGATGTACGTTCTGAAAAAATCTCGCCAAGAATGTATAGATCACGCTGATGCACTTCTGCACCGGGTCGGGTTGTATGAGCGTCGGGATTTCTATCCTTCGCAATTATCAGGTGGTCAGCAACAACGTGTTGCTATAGCCCGTGCCTTGGCAATGGAGCCAGAAGTGATGCTGTTTGATGAGCCGACGTCTGCGCTCGATCCAGAACTTGTTGGTGATGTTCTCAAAGTAATGAGAAGTCTTGCAGATGAAGGCCGTACAATGTTGGTTGTTACGCATGAAATTGGCTTTGCTCGCCATGTATCTAATCGTGTTGTTTTTATGCACGAGGGTATTATTGACTGTCAGGGCCCACCTGATTCTCTTTTTGGCGATAATTGTTCGGAACGTTTTAGACAGTTTATTTCTCATAATCATACCAGGTAAACTCGGGACTCCTGGTAAGGATTATCGGGACTTGTTTATATTTGATATGTAATTTTCAATTATAAAACATCAATACTTATCACTAATGCTATTTTATTTTTATTTTGAAGGTAAATGCAAGAACGCTTGATTAAACTAAAACTATTTTCTTTGTTCATAAAGGTCTTATAACGGATGATTTATAGGGGTGAAGTAATTTTTTACCCCTTAAATTTACTTGAAAGGAAAGAGTATATTTTCTGACAACGGTTCAGTCAATGCTTTCCCGATTTGGTGTGTCCGTAGTAAAGGAATGCGGAAATTATTATGCCATTTATAAAATAAATTAATGACAATGAAAATAACCGTAATCTACTTGATTTGTGAGGGGGGTCACCATTTAATAAATCACTTTGTCTATATTAATTACATAGCCTATCAGTTTGGGCATGTATAAGTACCCAGTCGGTTTTACCGATATGTATTAGTTATCTTGGAATACCCAGCAGTAAGCAGTTTGCCCCTGTCATGTACCATATTAATGATTGCTGTAGTCAGAAGAGCCAGTTTTATATTTTTATGTAAATCAACAAAGGATACATTTATGAATAACGCTATGACCGTTAGTCGCCTGGAGGTTTTATCGTCATGGCTGGACGACAACATTAAGTGTGAGAATGATTTGATTTTTGATAACGATATTGATGCTACAGACTCTGATGCCATGTATCCCGCAGTTGAACGTGCTGCAGCAGTTTTGCTTAAAATTGATGCTCTTGCTTCCAATAATATCAATGAGATCCGTGCGCGACTAAAGGATGCTGTAGAGTGCAAGGGCCTCATTTCACCAGATGATGTACGCGCATTACTTCGTGCAACCGATCACCTGATTTGTGCCTGTGAAGATAGAGAGTGACTCAATAGCTACCATGGATTTTAAATTTAAGAAGTATAAAAGCTGCAAGCAAAAATCACCGTGGCGAAATACTTCACCATAATTAAGAAGATTTATTTAACACGAAGTTGTATCTGGTGGGCGCGATGTTTAATGAGAATTGTTATCTCAAAAATAAGAAGATCTTTGGTGGTGATTATATATCCGTTGCCATTCCGAATGAATGGATTATCAAAATGTTCCAGTTTTGAAACAAATAATTAAAAATCAGAGTGTTTAAGAAACTGATTCCCCCTATGAATACGGTTGCTCGTTTGTAGCTAGTGATTAAACATTTGCAACATAAAATTATAAGAACAGGCAACCAGTCTATGCCAGCCAGAATACAACCCGAGCGGCAGCGTGTGCGAGGTACTAAAACGAATTGAAAATAATGAAAGTCGTTGATGCGGCGACTAAAAATAAATCAGCATTTCGTGAATTTAATGAGACCTTCACTTCAGTTATTGTGAAACAGTTACCTGTACTGGTATCTGAGCACCAGGTATTACGATGATTACCAGATTAAGATCTGATTACGTTTCTAGGAGAGCGTATGAAAATTCCCGTTTAGCAAAAAATAATGCGGACGCATGCCGTACTATTGCTGTACAAGCACACTTATAAATAAATTTAATTTCATCTCAAGGTATTAGCCGCCAAAGTGACTTTGACATCCTTGAAACCGAAACTGATCTACTAACAGCAGGACAACATGAAAACTCCACTTTTATTCCAGATGAATACTGAAAAGGCTACTGATTTTTTTGATGGCGTCATGGTCGGCTTAACGGGATTTTGCGAAGCAGAGTACAGGCTGATGACTCGGTATGAAGCGGGTATGCAGAATCCAACTCCTGATGTTATTGAACTCCAGCAAACAGCTGCTTAAAAATGAGGAAATTATTCATGGTGTTTCAGACGGTTTTAAGTTAATACGGTGATTTTAATATGTGGTACTCATATAAGTATTGGCTAAACGACCATGGCTATTGTTGCGATTTTACATTTACCTTATTGAAAACAATGGGTGGCTTTTTTTTCTGGAATTATCAGTGTTTGATTTACGACTGTTCGGCTCCAAAAACTGGTAGTAGGCACTTAATGACTCATTAATATAGCTAGAGAAGTTATATTAATGAGTCCAATTATATGTGAAAAATGAAAAAAAGGACACACGAAAAATCATGAGTCCTTTCTATACCAGTCAATGGATCGTTTAAGTGCTCTTTAAATGATCGGTATAAAGTCTAAGCCGCTTTTCTTTTTCATCAAGCGATTAGTTCTTTTTCGCTTTCGGGTTTGGCAGGTCGGTGATGCTACCTTCGAAAATCTCGGCAGCCAGACCTACAGACTCGTGCAGAGTCGGGTGCGCGTGGATGGTGAGCGCGATTTCTTCTGCGTCACAACCCATTTCGATAGCCAGACCGATTTCACCCAACAGCTCACCGCCGTTAGTACCGACAATCGCACCACCGATAACACGGTGAGTTTCTTTGTCGAAAATCAGTTTGGTCATACCATCTGCGCAATCGGAAGCGATAGCACGGCCAGAAGCTGCCCACGGGAAGGTGGCGGTTTCGTAGCTGATGCCTTTTTCCTTCGCTTCTTTCTCGGTCAGGCCAACCCATGCAACTTCTGGTTCGGTATAAGCGATTGAAGGAATGACTTTCGGGTCAAAGTAGTGCTTCATGCCAGCGATAACTTCAGCGGCAACGTGACCTTCGTGAACACCTTTGTGAGCAAGCATAGGCTGGCCCACGATGTCGCCGATTGCATAGATGTGCGGCACGTTAGTGCGCATTTGCTTATCGGTACGAATGAAACCACGGTCGTCAACTTCAACGCCAGCAGCACCCGCATCCAGCAGCTTACCGTTAGGTACGCGGCCGATGGCAACCAGAACCGCATCATAACGCTGTGGTTCAGCCGGGGCTTTTTTGCCTTCCATTGTGACGTAGATGCCATCTTCTTTGGCTTCAACAGCAGTCACTTTGGTTTCCAGCATCAGGTTGAATTGCTTGCTGATACGTTTAGTGAAGACTTTCACCACATCTTTGTCGGCAGCCGGGATAACCTGGTCGAACATTTCAACCACGTCAATCTCTGAACCCAGCGCATGGTACACCGTACCCATTTCCAGACCGATGATACCGCCACCCATAACCAACATGCGTTGTGGTACGGATTTCAACTCCAGTGCGTCAGTAGAATCCCATACGCGTGGATCTTCATGCGGAATGAATGGCAGCTGAATCGGGCGAGAACCCGCCGCGATAATTGCGTTGTCGAAAGTGATAGTCGTTGGACCATTTTCACCTTCAACAACCAGGGTGTTAGCGCCGGTAAATTTACCCAGGCCATTCACCACTTTAACTTTACGACCTTTTGCCATACCAGACAGGCCACCAGTCAACTGGTTGATTACCTTTTCTTTCCAGGTACGGATCTTGTCGATATCAGTTTTCGGTTCACCGAAAACAATGCCATGCTCAGCCAAAGCTTTCGCTTCTTCAATAACTTTAGCAACGTGCAGCAGGGCTTTAGAAGGGATACAGCCAACGTTCAGACAAACACCACCGAGGGTGCTGTAACGCTCGACAATGACGGTCTCCAGACCTAAATCAGCGCAACGGAATGCAGCAGAGTAACCTGCCGGGCCTGCCCCAAGTACGACGACCTGAGTTTTGATTTCAGTACTCATCATGACCTCTTAATTTATTTTCGGCGGTCATACCCTTCGTCTTTCAGGTCGCAATGGCGTTGTCTTGCCGCCTTGTCGCATCCAGAAATCCAATGGGTATTAGTTAATACCCATTGCCCACCGGCTTGAAATATACCTACGTCAGTACGCGGGCTAAGTCTTTGAATGCCCTTTTTAAAGCTCTGGCTAATTTGCCAGGAGTTTTTCAGGGCACAAGCAGAACTAATATGAAGTGTGTAATTAAATCTTCGGCCCTGCGCTCACCAGTGCTGCACCCGCAGGGGTGTCGGTGTATTTCTCAAAGTTTTCGATAAACAACTTAGCCAGTTGTTCTGATTTTTGCTGCCACAGTTCTGGGGACGCATAGGTTTTGCGTGGGTCCAGAATGTGGGAGTCAACGCCGGCCAATGCTGTCGGAACGGCAAGTCCAAAGATCGGTAGCGTGAAGGTTTCGATGTCGTCCAGAGAACCATCCAAAATGGCATCAATAATCGCGCGCGTGTCTTTGATAGAGATACGTTTACCTGTACCGTTCCAGCCGGTGTTAACCAGATAAGCCTGAGCGCCTGACGCCTGCATGCGTTTCACCAGCACTTCTGCGTACTGCGTTGGGTGCAAAGACAAGAAGGCGGCACCGAAGCAGGCTGAGAAAGTTGGAGTCGGTTCCGTCACGCCACGTTCGGTACCCGCCAGTTTAGCGGTAAAGCCCGACAGGAAGTGATACTGCGTTTGATTTGCCGTCAGGCGTGAAACCGGAGGCAGAACACCAAATGCATCAGCGGTCAGGAAGATAACTTTGTTAGCATGGCCCGCTTTAGAAACCGGTTTAACGATGTTATCGATATGGTAAATCGGGTAGGAAACACGGGTGTTTTCGGTTTTAGATGCGTCATCAAAATCGATCGAACCGTCGTCGAGAACGGTTACGTTTTCCAGCAGAGCATCACGGCGAATCGCGTTGTAGATTTCCGGTTCTGCTTCTTGGGATAAACGGATGGTTTTCGCGTAGCAACCCCCCTCGAAATTGAATACCCCGTCGTCGTCCCAGCCATGCTCGTCATCGCCAATCAGGCGGCGTTTTGGATCGGTAGAAAGCGTGGTTTTACCGGTGCCAGACAGGCCAAAGAACACCGCGACATCACCTTCTTCACCTACGTTTGCTGAGCAGTGCATAGAGGCAATGCCTTTCAACGGCAACAGGTAGTTCATGATAGAGAACATACCTTTCTTCATTTCGCCACCGTACCAGGTCCCGCCAATCAGTTGCACGCGTTCGGTAAGGTTAAAAGCGACGAAGTTTTCAGAATTCAAACCCTGCTCTTTCCATTGTGGGTTAGTGCATTTCGCACCGTTCATCACCACAAAGTCTGCTTCGAAGGTTTCTAACTCTTCGTCAGTAGGACGGATGAACATGTTCTTAACGAAATGAGCTTGCCAGGCCACTTCAGTAATAAAACGCACGGAGAGGCGGGTATCTGGGTTTGCACCGCAGAAAGCATCAATAATGAAGAGGCGTTTACCAGAAAGTTGCTGGGTGACGAGGCCTTTCAGATGCTGCCAGGTCTCTTCACTGAGCGGTTTATTGTCATTTTTACCTTTGCCATTATCCGCCCACCAAAGGGTATCGCGCGTAGTCGCGTCACGGACAATGTATTTATCTTTTGGGGAACGTCCGGTAAAAATACCGGTATCAACAGAAATCGCACCGAGATTTGTTTCTATGCCGCGCTCAAAACCTTCCAGATTGGGATCTAATTCTTCGTGGTACAAGGTGTCGTAATCAGGGTTATAAATCACTTCGCTTGCGTCATGAACTCCATAAGCCTTGAGATCTTGCGGGGTTATACCTTTAACTCGCATTTCCTGCTCCTTAGCCGTTTTTAGTGACTCTGGTTTTTAATTTGTAGCGGTTGAATAAGAACGAATTAACGCAGCATCGGTAAATTGAGTTTATGTTTTTGCGCACAGGCTATCGCTTGTTCATATCCCGCATCGGCATGACGCATAACACCAGTGGCGGGGTCGTTCCACAGCACGCGCGATAATCGTTGGTCGGCGGCTGGGGTACCATCACAGACAATAACGAGGCCGGAATGCTGTGAGAATCCCATACCTACACCCCCACCGTGATGCAGACTAACCCACGTTGCACCACCTGCGGTGCTGAGGAGAGCATTGAGCAACGGCCAGTCGGACACGGCGTCGGATCCGTCCTTCATTGATTCAGTTTCACGGTTTGGTGAGGCAACAGAACCACAGTCCAGATGATCGCGTCCAATAACAATAGGGGCTTTCAGTTCACCGTTGCGCACCATCTCATTAAACGCCAGGCCAGCAAGGTGGCGTTCACCCAGACCCAGCCAACAAATACGCGCGGGTAGACCCTGGAATTCAATACGCTCCTGAGCCATATCTAGCCAACGATGTAAGTTATAATGCTCAGGGAAAAGCTCTTTCAGCTTGGCATCGGTTTTATAGATATCCTCCGGATCGCCAGATAGCGCTACCCAACGGAAAGGCCCTTTAC
>Ga0207696_1000368_pt1 | contig 44687 bp, 50 predicted proteins | sample KBSS54metaG_FD_184403 | JGI IMG/M metagenome (GOLD analysis project Ga0207696, IMG submission 184403) | Switchgrass rhizosphere microbial communities from Kellogg Biological Station, Michigan, USA - KBS S5-4 metaG (SPAdes) (version 2) | ecosystem: Host-associated > Plants > Roots > Rhizosphere >... | reverse complement strand
TACGATCAATAATTAAAAACTTATACTCTTCTTTATCATTCAGGAAATTATCTGCTGCATCCAGCATATTATCCCTGACTGAAGAAAACGAATGAAAGCCAGGAGACCAGAGCAGAAACTCATGGTGTAACGAACTAAATTCATTGAGTTTACGTTGCATTTCTTCTGAGCGACTCAGGTCTGGAGCCGTCAGATAAAAACGGTCGTGTTGTAATAAATAAGCAGGAATTTCATCAATATGCATCTTTACCGTTCCGTTTATATAGGCTTTTTAATTAGTTAACACACACTGGCAAAAAATGCATCCGGTTTATTTAGCTCAGACCCTTGAAAAAATGGATTACGCAATGACCAATGGGAGCAATACACAGCTAAAAGTATTACTGAAAACGTTTAATCTAACGGGTGGGTAACAAGGTCCGCTTTTGGCACAAAGCGGACATTCGCTGCTCCATTTTTCATAATGCTCCCGCCAATGCCGACAAATTTTCAAAATCCGAAATAGAGTTTACTGCTGAATCCCTGAGCATGCGCTGTCACGCTGGCAACCTGTTACCCGTGACGGAGATTTGCGATGCGCATCAGGCCACTCCTGTTTTTTTCCCTGCTGATACCAATTCAGGTAATGGCAGGCACCGTCGTTTTTACCGACGCTCAGCACCCTCCCCAGAACCTTACCGCCGATACTGAAGTCGTCTGGCTTGATGGGCCAGATCGTCTGCAGCAGGCTATTTTCGGTGATCTGTCGTCAGATCCTCAGCAGGCCGCCCTTCAGGCTCAGCAGGTCATTCAGTCACCCGACTGGCCCCGGAAGCAGGCGCAAATTGCCGGCGTCTATCGTCAGGTGGTCCACGCCTGGGAAATCGGCCTGCACAAGTACCCCGCCGTCGTATTTGATGATCGGGACGTGGTATACGGCACGGCTGACGTGGCGCAGGCCAGCCAGCACCGCTCGCAGGGGGCAGGCTGATGCCAGGGTTATTCAAAAAGCACCTCTCCGCCGCTGGCACGGCCTCGGTTCTGGCCGTGGCCGCTGCGCCCGCCACGTTTGCCGCCATCAATACCGCCGGGATTATTGCCAGCGCGGTGACGCAGGACTGTATCAGCTGGCGCGTGAGTGGAGTCTGTTACTGGCTGATGTGTACGCCCTTTGGCTGCTCGGTCAAAACCTCGGTTAAGGTGACGCACTATATCCCTGAGGTGGTGGTATCAACCTACACCGGCCCGGGCGGCAATCCCTGGCATGAAATGGCTTTCATGAGCGGAGCTGCGGGAGCCGTTGACGGCGGACTGACCAGCGGCGCTGTCCCATTCATCACTGTCTGAGATCATCACCTTTCGGTAAGGCTGATCCGGGACGAACAGACGCTTTTCCAGAACCGGGAACGTCGAATCCGGACTTCGGTGAGCGGACACCGTCTTTGAGGCGGATATGCACTTTCCATGCCTCTGCCGCGTAATCGTCCGGACTGTAGACGGTCATGATGACTTTTTCACCAGACTCGCTGATTGCGGTGTCCGGTAACACCGGCGGACGTTTCATTTCGGCGCGGATCTGGTTGATGTGCCGGTAGAAACGATCGCAGTAGCTACCGCCTGCGGCGGGCATGGCGCTGCATAATAGTTACAACACTCATAAAGACTTCAAAAAACCACATCAGTGCAGACCTGAACCCTCCAGCCCCTCTCCGGCAAAACCGGAGCAGAACTGAAACTCCGAGTGCCCCTTAGCAGGCCGCCCCCGCCCCGGCCCTTCGGGCCGGAACTCCAGTGGCTGATAAATGAGTGTTGTAACTAGTTAATTCTGAGCTGCTGTGAGAGGAGCCGCGGTTTCTTTCTTTCGTCTTCGACCGTCAGGCTGATAAGCTGCTGACAGGCCGCTGCGTAAACGGCGTCTGGCAGGAAGGGGTTGGGGTTTTGCCACCATCAGCCCTGTAACCGGCTCTGCCGGGCTTACGGCGCCCGATGGCATCTGAGCCGTCCTTAACAGTTTCTGGCGCCTCCATGCCGCTGACGCGGCGTTCACGGGACAGGCTGCGTCTGTGAGGTACATGCTATACAGGCTACTGAACAGCAGTATGATGAATTGGAAAAGGTTTACACCATAATCGGCGCCGTGGTCATGGCAATGGTCGGCGACGGGCTCGAAGCCACACGGCTGCGTATTGCCGGATTCATCCGTGAAGAACTGGTCAAAACAGATGAGCCTGATATGAAAACGGTCATGCGGTATGCGATCGATACGCTTGAAAACTATCCCGACCAGGAAATCGTGGAGTTACACCGCGACGGTGATGACAGGGTTCTCTGAGAGACGCTGATGTCATAAAATACCGGTTATCAGCACCACAATATACTGTGGTCAGGCATCACGGAATACCCTATGGATAAAGAAAACCTGAACGTCAGTCACCTTGCCTGGTGCGGGCTGATTGCCCTGCATACCGCCCGCCAGGACGGGTTTGTGAATTCACCCGCGCAGGACAACCTGTTTCTGACCCGCTGGCTGGCCACCGCCGAGAAGCAGAGGCGTTTTGGCAGGAAGCTCGCCAGCGACATCAGCTGGCTGCTCAGGGAGGGCCGGGGAAAGGGCCTGCGTGCTGACCTCCCCGGTAAGCTTGACTACCTGTGGCGCGCCGGCAACGGCAACCTGCAGGCGCAGAACGACCTGTTCCGGCTGCAGCATGCCCTGCATGCGGTAAAGCTCACCGGCTGGATATACATGGTGCTGGCAGAGAGCGAGTGGAGCGGTCGCCGCCAGCTGAGGCTCAGCCCGTCCGTGTCAGGTATCTACCTGGAGCGCAGGGCGCTTGACACAGGTTTTGACGAGCATGGCCGGCAGCGCATTGCCCTGCCGGTGCGCATCACCGGTGAACTTACCGGGCTGGATGTATTACTGAACCGCTCTGGCTGGCGCCGGGTACCGGCGGGAGAGGATGGCCAGATGCACCATCTGCTGGCTGAGAGCTTCAGTGATGCCTGAAGCATCCTGCTTTCATTTGCCTGAATTTCAGCCGGCTGATAAAAAATGAGTTATAGCTTGGGCATTTGATATTTCATATGCAAACCAGCGAAGGCATCGCTGAGGGAAGTTTATGACGGAAAGCGAGGGAGCTGAATTCAGGCGCCAGATGGATATTGTAATGAAAAAGTGCGCAATCTGGTACCGCACACAGGATTTCAGCCAGATGAACGTTGGGGCACGCGCAGAGCTGGAAAGCCTCTTCAGCAATGGAGAGCAGTTCAAACCTATGACAGGAATGCAGATTTGACATGCCCCCTATTAATTTACACAAAGTACTGTTGGAAATGTCCGCAGAACGCTCATAACGGACCTTAGCCTACCGTATCCGCTTTATGCCAGAAGCGGACACTGGCCACTAAAAAATAACCAGTCATCGCATTTTGGTTGGCGCTGAACTAATCTAATGCGTAAAAGGAAACTGCACACTCAGACGATCAAAATGCGACTTGAATTCCGCATATAATGCTCTGGACGTGGGGGTTATCTGACTCCGATGAGGAGAGATAAAACTAAGCGGATTTTTTACGCCTGTCAGATGAGGTAGTACCGGCACCAGCCGGTTTTCAGCAATATCCTGATGCACATCAAGCCAGGACTTATAGGCGATACCGACGCCCTCAAGAGCAAGTCTGCGTGAAGTTTCAGAGTCATTACAGACATAGCGACTTTTCACCGAGAGGGTATGCTTTTGCTGGTTATTGTAGAAGGACCAGCTGGCATAGGGATGGCCATTCAGCGTAAACAGAATACAATCCCGGTCAGCAATCTCCTCCAGTGAGTGCGGTGCGCCGTGATGTTCAAGGTAGGCGGGGGATGCGACAAGGATACGTTTATTGTATTCCGCGAGTGGCAGAGCAACGTAGCTTTTATCCGGCAGAATTCCGTAACGCACGGCGATATCAACAGGGTGCTGATGTACGTCGCTGACAGTATCTGTAAATATCAGGTTTACCGCCACCTGTGGGTGTTTCTTACAAAACGCCGTGATCAGCGGCAGCAGAGTACTTCTGCCGACGTCTGACGGCATTGAAATACGCAACTCATCCTTCAGTTCCCCAGTCTGATTCACCAGACTTTCACTTCCCGCCCTGATCACTTCCAGCATCTCCTGAGCATAGGGAAGATAGGTTGCTCTCTCTCGCGTCATTCTTAGGCTGCGGGTTGTACGCACAAAAAGCCTGACGCCGAGCGTTTTCTCCAGCCGCAATATCGCAGCACTTACCTGTGCAGGCATTATGCCTGACTCTCTGGCTACGCTGGAAAAGCTTCCCAGCTGAGTAGTCCGCACAAACATTCTAACATCTTCAATTCTGAGCATACTGCATTCTACCTTCAGCAGAGAGATATAAACGGGGGCATAAAGACAGGAGCATGCGTCATTTACACTTTAAACGTGTAAATCTTACTCTGATTTGTTGGTTTTTATATCGGAAGATTAGCTTTAGAGTTTTAACAACAGATAAGCAGTTACTTACCGACATCCAAAGGATCACAGTATGAAAGCCGTTGTTTATAAAGATAATAAGTTACCCATTACGGATGCGAATTCACTTTATGAGACCATCCTCCCTAAACCACAACCGGGCAGGCATGATCTGCTGGTCAGGGTTGCGGCTATTGCAGTTAATCCGGTCGACACCAAAGTGCGCCGTAATGCTGCCGTGACTGAACCACGGGTACTCGGATGGGATGCCGCTGGCATCGTTGAGGCAGTGGGCGAAGATGTCAGCCTGTTTAAACCGGGTGACGAAGTTTACTATGCAGGCTCTCTTATGCGAGCAGGCTCCTATGCGGAGTATGCACTGGTTGATGAGAGAATAGCTGGCCGTAAACCCGCGTCACTTTCCATGGCAGAAGCCGCTGCGCTGCCGCTCACCTCTCTCACTGCCTGGGAGCTGCTGTTTGACCGTCTTGAGGTGGATGAAGGTAATAACGACGTATTGCTTATTATTGGTGCCGGTGGTGGTGTTGGCTCTATCCTGACTCAGTTTGCCGCCAGCCTGACTAACCTAACTATTGTAGGCACCTGTTCACGCCCTGAAACCTCTGAATGGGTCAAATCGCTTGGCGCTCACCATATTATTGACCACACACAGCCTTTTGCGCCTCAGCTTAACGAGCTGGGAATCAGCAGGGTACGCTACGTTGCCAGCCTGACGCATACCGACAAACACTATCATCAGATTGTTGAAGTTATGGCACCGCAGGGAAGGCTTGCGGTAATTGACGATCCTGAAACGCTTGACGCTATACCGCTTAAGACAAAATCAATTTCGCTTCACTGGGAACTGATGTTTACCCGATCGATGTTTACCACTCCTGATATGCAAAGCCAGCATCACATCCTGACGGACCTCAGTGAGCTCATCGATAAAAAGATAATCCGTACAACACTGGGAGAACATTTTGGAACCATAACGGCTGAAAATATTCGCCGCGCGCATGCCGTGATTGAATCCGGTAAAGCAAAAGGAAAGATAGCGCTGGCAGGATTTTAAACCTCTGCATGCTTTTTCAACCTGGCACCTTTTGAAACCTATACCGCCCGGCTGCGCCTCTCCATTACGGAAGATGCCGGGCTTTACATGTAAAAAAGTGAGAAAAAAATGTTATATCTGGTTTTTAGCGGAAAGATCAAAGAAGGGAAGGTAGATGATTTTTATAAAAATGTTGCCCGGGTCAGCCAGCAGGCGACACTGAGCCAGGATAAGCCGGTTGTCTATCAGTGGCATAAAAATATCCATGACCCCCGCTGTTTTCTGCTGAATGAGCAGTGGGAAAGCGTGGAGGATCTACATGCCCATTTCGAAACGTTATATACCCTGTTTGGTGAGGCCAAGCCAACCGAGCGACTGCCCGCTGCGATTCTGGATTATCTCGATGAGGCCAGCGTCGCCTATTTCGAGCCTGTAGCGTAATGAGATGGCCCCTTTTCGGGGCCACTTCTGATGAGCAGGCTGGGCTGGCCGGTGAGCTCTCATATACACCAATTACGGGCACTTATGGCTCCGGGACATATTCCTGGCACCGCAGAAAAATTAAAAAGAGTAAACAATAATGCTAAAAAAATATACGACTCCGGCTGCCGGTTTATTACTGAGCGTCCTGTCTGCAGCAATATTTGCTGCGCCTTCCGAACGTTCTGTGGCCCCTGTTCAGCTGGCCAGTGATCAGCCATCAGGGAAAGCGGAAGTGGTCGCAACTTTCTGGCACGCCATGCCGACCGGGATTACGGTGTCAGAAAAGGGACGCATATTCGTGAATTTTCCGCGCTGGGGTGACGATGTGCCTTTTACCGTCGGTGAGCTCAGACAGGGAAAAGTGGTTCCTTATCCAGATGTGGCTATTAATGTGGCAGACAATACCCGTCCGGCTGAACGTTTTCTGAGCGTACAGAGCGTGGTGGCAGATGGGCAGGGAAAACTCTGGGTACTCGATACCGCATCGCCGGGCTTTAACCGGCCGGTAGCGGGCGGGGTTAAACTGGTTGCGATTGATCTCAGCAGTAACAGGGTAGTAAAAACGCTTGTGTTACCGGCAAAAGTTATCCTTCCCGCCACCTATGTTAACGACCTGCGTATTGATTACCGTGTAGGTAAAGCGGGGATCGCCTACATCACTGATTCTTCCCTTTCCGGAACTGGCGGTATCATTATTGTCGATCTGGCATCAGGTGAGGCAATGCGCCGCCTGACCGGCGACCGTTCTACCTCACCTGAAAAAAGCTTTGTACCGGTTGTCGAGGGCGAAACCCTGTTGCAGCGCCATGGGGATGGATCAACTGCTCCCTTCAGCGTTGCGTCTGATGGAATCGCGTTATCGGCCGATGGAAAAACGCTCTATTACAGCCCGCTGTCAGGCCGTCATCTTTATTCAGTTGAAACCGCGAAGCTGAGAGACAGCCACTTCAGTGAGCAGAGCCTCTCTGCTGCTGTCCGGGACTGGGGCGAAAAAGGGGCCTCTGACGGTCTTGAATCTGATGCTGCAGGCAATGTTTACGCAGGAGATTACGAGCGTAATGCTGTCCGAAAAATGGATAAGCAGGGAACCTGGTCCACGCTTGTTCACGGGCCGGAAATTCTCTGGCCGGACACACTTTCTGTTGCCCATGACGGATATCTTTACTTTACCGTGAACCAGCTGCACCGGCAGCCGGGCTTCCATGGTGGTAAAGATATGCGCAAAAAACCTTATACCCTCATGCGCGTGAAAATCGACGAGAAGCCTGTTTCAACCCGATAATACTGAGTGACTCGCTCTATGTTACTTACGGGTTACGGGTGTCCGTTAGCCACGAATATTACTCATTCAGCCCCTGTAAAGGGGCTGCTATGTATGCTTTTCGCTCATACGGGACATCCATAATCACATCTCCTGACCTAATGGAGATTGAACATGACAATATCCTTGGAACAAAAGCCGTATCATTGGCCAGAAGCGACCTCTTCAGATATCTCATATCTGAGGAATTCGCATCCGTCTCGAGCTGGAAGGAGAAGTACGCGACCTGGCTTTGTTTAACATGGCTCTGGACAGTAAACTTCGGGCTGTGATCCGGTGAAGCTGAAGGTGTCTGATGTAGCCTACGGACATTCTGTTTCGGGTAGAGCGACAGTAATGCAGCAAAAAACGGAGAATCCTGTTCAGTTTGAACTGACTAAAAGAACCAGAGAGGCAGTAGATGCATGGATTGAAATGGCTCATCTGCGCAGTGGCGACTATCTTTTCCAGTGGATTTGACCCTATATATCCAGTCCCGCGTTGGTTCTGAACGCCACATTTCAACCAGGCAATATAACCGTATTTTTCATGGCGGGATTGAGAAGTTAGGTCTCGACGATTCGCTTTACAGTACGCATTCTATGCGCAGAACTAAACCATATCTGATCTACAAAAAACTGAAAAATATAAGAGTGATCCAGCTACTGTTGGGTCATAAAAAACTCGAAAGCACAGTTCGTTACCCTGGCATTGAAATCGATGATGCCCTTGAGATATCGGAGGCGATTGAAGTCTAACTCGCGAGGGCTGCAACAGCAGCCCCGTGCCAGAAACGCACATTGGCTAATATTTTATGTTAATAATTAGAAGAACAGCATTCACCCATAATAACTTCCTGAATTACACTCATTAATTTTCAAATATGTAGCATTTAAATTAAATCTATTTTTGCACTTTTAATTTTATAGTCATGGGCAGATTCCTGGCAGGTTTGCCCTTTTCAAAACGCCATTTTGATACGGCTGATATTACAGCATTATCGAATAAGTGGTCTGGCGTAGACTCGATAATTCTCATCTGGCTTACCCTGCCTTCTGCATCAACGTCAAAGTTAAACTTAACCATACCTTCTATTCGGTTCTTGACCGCATAGTATGGGTAATCGGGCCGATCTTGTCGAAGGGGCTTTGGTTGTTCAACTTTAACAGGTGAATAAGTAGAACATGCGCTGACTACAAGAACAGCCAGAATCAACATATACCGATACATAACAATATCCTTTTGTTGATAAAGATTATCATTATACTTAAATATCAACGGAAGGACATTTGTTGATCCCGACGGATATCGGGTTGTAGCCCTAAAAAAGCAGTGGGTATAACCCCAATAAATCCTGCCACCGTCTTGCTGCAAGCTAGACATCCGCTCCTCGCTCATAGCGGGCAGGCTGTGCTTACAGGTCGGCTCCGTGCCATTAACATACTTTATGGGTTTGCCTCTCCTCCGGATGAAAAGTTGATAGTGAGATATTCTTATTATTGCTTAACAGGAAGATGCATGGAAAGTCTGTTTGTCTACGGAACGCTGGGACCAGGCCGTCCTAACGCTCATATTCTCGAAAAGATAGGTGGTACATGGCGCAAAGGGCATGTCTCAGGCTCTCTTATCAATGAGGGATGGGGAGGCGAAACGGGTTATGCCGGTATTATTTTTTGGATAACTCAGGTAATCGCGTGCAAGGATTCCTTTTTACCTCTGTTAACTTGCAGCGTCACTGGCAGGTGCTTGACGAATTTGAAGGTAGTCAATATGAGCGCGTGCCCGTCGAAGTTACTACGGATAATGGCGAAACCGTCAATTCCTGCATATACATGTTAAAAAATAATGGCCGTAAGCCCGCTGATTAGCGGGCTGGCTTCTTTAGAACAAACATGTTTAAAGAACAAACATGTTTAAGGTCCGCTTTTCGCTCATAGTGGACTTTAGCCTGATAGCTGTCCGGTTTGTGCCAGAAGCCTTCACTAACACCTTCATGATGGCTCGCCAATATCATCCTTTGAAGACGGTGTATGTTCAAATACGATTTGGGCGCGTTGCAAAGAAGACCACCGCTGCCCCAATAGCGACGATGAGCGTATCTTCAATCAGGCCGCTCCTGGTCTGCCCCATCCCTGCTATGGCCTTTTTGCGTGCCGCAAGCGTGACATAGGTAAGTGGCACAGCGGCAGAAATAGCAATTACTGCACCGGTTTTTTCTTCTCCATTGGGTGCCAACGCGGCGCCCGCAATCCCTGCACTGGCCACCCGTGCTGACAAGCCCAAAAATACAGTACGGTCTGGCGCTGATTTCATCTTGTCGCCAAATAGTTCACCTATACCCATCGCTAACGCACCGTATTTGAATAGTGGACGGTCCAGCAGCAGAAGCCTGCCCGATGTTTCATGCCCGGCAAGGCGTGCTGCAGCGAGGGCCGCCATTGGCGTCATAGAACGGCAGCTGGCGACAAGACCAATCAAGGCGGAATAGACAAACTCAGTTATTTCCATCAGGTATCTTCCGGATAAAAAGAATTTCTGCTGCCGCAGCGTGTCTGACTCTGTATGCAAATGAAAAAGTTGACTATGGCGCGGCATCCTGTGCAAATGACCACTGCAATAGTCAGTATAGATAAACGGCTTGAGATAGTAGAAATGGTGGAAGTGGAGGCTGAAAAATGGGGGCAGCACTTTATTTGCCGAGCCAAACCTCAGCGATAATTATCCTGGTGTAAGGCCGTCAAGACAAGCGGCTATGTGCCTACCCCATTAACTGGTATTACTGTTCATCAGGAAGAGCTCATGCCGATCATCCGCTTTTGGCTCACAGCAGAAATTCGTCTTATTTCAGTCTGCTTTGTGCAAGAAACGGACACTGCAAACATATGAGCATACTCATAAACAAGCGGCTAGAATCAGAGCAAATAACCAAAGTTATCATCTCATTTAAAATTAAATTATGTTTTTTTCATACAGTAACAGCAGAAAGTGCTAACTATTTTTCGCCTGATGCCGATAAGCACTCTCAGTACCGCATGTTCGTTTAAGCGGTTCTTTGAATTTTTCAATAAATTAGGTGGAAAAACTATGACGATTACACAGCGGCTGTTTACATTATTTTCTTTATTGGCCGTCTCGCTTATTACTCTGGTGATCGTGGCAGTGCTGGTGCTGACGGGTTTTCAGTCACGCTTCCAGTATATACAAAGTAATGCAACCCCCTCCATTATCGACCTCGGAAAACTGGTGGACGGCAGTAACCAGTTGATTATCTGGATGTACCGCCATCAGAGCGCAACCGACCCGGCCAGGCAGGCCGAAGTCGAAAAGCGGCTCGATGAGAAGGTAAGTCAGCTGGAGTCACTCAATCATTATTATCTCGAAAATGATATTTCCAGCGAAGAAGACAGGGTAATGACTGAGGCAGCATTTACCACCATTAAAGACTTCCGCAGCAGGCTCCCGGCTTTTCTTCAGGCCTCACGCTTGCAGAATGACCCCGTATCGCTTGCGGAAATCCAGGGACCCAACGGCATTGGTTCAGCGGCCCGAGCCCTGATTGCCGGCTATCAGAAACAGCTTAAGCTGAACGTTGATATCGGTGAATCGCTCAACATTCAGAATACCCGAATCTATCAGAATTCTTTATGGGGTATGATCGGTGGCTCAGCGGTTGTTATTTTTGTGCTGGCCTTTTTCGCCGTCAGAACAATAACCGGCATCCGGGGAAACCTTAATGCCATGCGTTCCACCATGCAACAGGCAAGTTCACGCCTTGACCTTACTCTCCGGGTTGACGACTCGCGTAAGGATGAAATTGGCCTGACGGCAAGGGCATATAACGAGCTGGCAGAAAACGTTGCTGCTTCACTAATGTCCGTGAGTACTTCATCTCAGTCCGTTAGCACGGCCTCCGCGCAGATATCTGCCGGAAATGAGGATCTGTCAGCCCGAACCGAGGAGCAGGCGGCCTCACTTGAACAGACGGCGGCCAGCATGTCGGAGCTAAGCGAAACGGTTCGTCAGACCGCAGAAAATACCGGCATAGCGAGCCAGCTCTCGCAGAACGCCCGCAGTCTTTCAGAAGACAGCGCTCAGAAGGTGACCACGATGCTCCGGACCATGTCCGATATTAGAGGCAGTTCGGCAAAAATCACCGATATAATTTCCGTCATCGAGGGCATTGCCTTTCAGACCAATATTCTGGCACTTAATGCAGCGGTTGAAGCGGCGCGGGCCGGCGAGCAGGGCCGTGGATTTGCCGTGGTGGCAGGTGAGGTGCGCAATCTTGCCCAGCGTTCATCGTCTTCAGCACGTGAAATAAAAGCTCTCATCGAGTCATCAATGCATTTCGTGGAAGCGGGCGCACAACAGGCGGAAGAGGTCGGGAATAACATGGGGAGCCTGAAAGACGCCATCGGGCAGGTTACAGACCTCGTCAATGAAATTGCGGCTGCCGCTCATGAGCAGATGCTGGGCATCGGTCAGGTGCACCAGGCGGTGAATCAGATGGACGACGTGACACAGCAGAATGCTGCACTTGTTGAAGAAGCTTCAGCAGCCTCAAACTCACTGATGGAGCAGGCCTCCGTCCTAAACCAGCTTGTAGCTGCCTTTGTTGTCGGTTCCAGCCCTGTACCGGCTCTGGAACCGGCGACCGCCAGTACAGCTTTTAAGTCGTCTTTACCCGGCGGGCGTGTTGGCAGGGACAACGCGGCGTCGGAGGAAGAAAACTGGCATAGTTTCTGATGCTGGAGAAATTGCATATACGGCTACAGTCAGAAGGATAGGCATCCTCCATTACAGCGGACACTATATTCGAATCCGATGCATCCCCCGCCACCTGACAATAAAAGCAGGTGGCGGCGAGCGAATCAAACCTCATACGCAGCCTGATCATATACCGTCTACCTGCCGGTCCCGTTATAACGCACTTTTTTCACTCGACCTGCCATTAACAAATCGTGGAATATAAAACCCAGATTTCTCGCTCGCAGACTGAAAGCAATATTATTTCAGTCTTACCACACTTTTCGATTTATTCCCCGATCTAACGTCCGATTTTCGCTCATAGCGGACCTTGCGCCAAAGCAGTGCTCTTTGTGCCAAAGCAGAAGTAGCATAAGCACTGTTATGTTAAACACGTGACGGATGGCAGGTAAAAAGAAAAATGCCGGCTGCCCTTATGCCCGGCCGGTGTGTGCCGATAATCATAGTGTGCCTCGCTAGGGGAGACATAAACTGATTGTTGTTCGTATCTGATTTGCTTCTGGCTCCTCCTGTCCTGGAGGAGCCATTTTTTTGCCGTCCGCGGCGTTTGCCTGCTTGCTGAACTGCATTTTTCTTCCATGCTGAAGCGGAGTCGCTTCCATGCTGGAGCCGGCCCGTTTGCCGTAACCTGTGAACGAGAACTGATTGTTCAGTCCGCTCCGAAAGATGGCGAGTTTTTTTACGGGCAAAATCCTGGCGCCTCAGGCACCGCCGCATCGGCAGAGGCGAAGCGGGAATCGGACATGACAGCCAGTTTTTTACCCGCTCACGCTTGCTGTCGCGGCGATTTTTTATATGATTAAGACCGGCCGGCGGCTCCGGCTGACCACGATAAAAGCAAGAGTCACAGTATTCCTCCTTGTACCGCCGTGATGGCGGTTTTTTTGCCCTGAAAGCGGGCACGCTGCGGCCGGCGTTCGCTGTCTGGTGCCTGAAGCTCAGGGGCTTAGTCGTGATACAGAAGGTGAGCTCCGGGGCAGCCATCCGGGACAAACATCCCGGATGGCTGAAAAAAATCCCGAAACCTGGCCAGCGGGGCCGGGAAGGAAAGTAAGGCAGTGAAATTCGCGTTAAGAAAAACCGCCGCTTACTGTATCACGCCTTTATCATGGATGCGCACGGGCAGCAGGCTCGCAGCCTGTTCCAGCCATGGGATTCGTGACCTAATTCTTAGGTTAAAAGTGAGGGACTGGCAGAGTCATATAACGCTACCAGCTGGTCGTTACTTGAGAATGGCCGTTAGGATACTGCTGAATACGGAACCCGTTACGAAAGCTCTCTCCGTCGTGACTTCCTCTTTCCGCATTTCCGCTAGCCTGGCGAGCGTACTTTCAGCATAGGCAGCGAGAACCTCTTCAAACTGCTTTTCCCAGCCAGCATTGGCGAGTTGAGCGGATTTTTCCACGTCAGTTCGTTCCAGGGCGGCGATATGCTCACCCTTTTTAAAAAAGCAGAACTCCGGCATGGTGTACTCCGTGAACAGTATTATTGACATTCTCGACAGTAAGCCTCTCAACAGCTTCAATTGCATCTGGATCACCATGCCAAGCCATGCAGCTTAAACAATCGCCGCCACAATCAAGATTCAATGATTCGTGTTCTAAACTGATTGGCTGGCGACAAGTCTGGCAATTGTTCACTTTCATTTGAAGCCCATCCTTATTTAATTTTCGAAGCTAAGCTGGCTAACATACCCTCTAATGTTTTGCTTATCGCTCATTGCGGACATCACCTATGCACAGTCCGCCTTGTACCAGAAGCGGACTTTCCTGACAGCCTGCTATGCTCATGCAGGAGAGCATAGTAGCCTGTCAATCAGGTTCCCAGTTAAGGTTCAATTTCTGCAATAGTTCAATGAAGTTATAAATCTGGAGTGTTCAGACAGTGCTGTCTTTTATTCTGTTTTTTATCTCTGTAAATATCGCGCAGACAGTGCTCTATTTGCTCCAGACTTCGGCCGCGGGTTTCCGGGATGAATTTCAGAACAAAAGCGCTGCCTATAACCCCTACAATGCCATAGATGCCAAATGTCCAGGCCAGTCCGAAGGAAGACAAAAGTACCGGAAAAGACATAGTGATAATTACATTTGAGCACCAGAGTGCACATACGGAGCCGCCCATACATATACCGCGAATTTTAGATGGGAACATTTCTGACAGCATCAGCCAGATAACAGGCGAGTAGCAGCCCTGCATAAAACAGAGGAACAGTAACATTGCTCCAAGAATGAAGTAGCTGCGTAACAGATTTATATCAGTACCAATTTGTTCCGGCATAAAAGCTGATATAGCGGCAAGCAGAAACAGGCAGCAGGTGCACCCTATCTGACCCACCGCAGCCATGGTGCGGCGACCGATATAACCCAGCAAAACAATACCAATCAGGACCATGATGACAGACACCACCCCGTTGGCAATGGTTGCAAACAGTGAGGCATTAGTGCTCATGCCGGTATTCTGCAGAATAATGGGGGCGTAATACATGATGCTGTTAACGGCTGTTGCTGCGTGGAAAAAGGCGAAGGTCACGCCGATAAAAAAGACTTTACGCATCCAGGGGGTACGTAAATCCTGCAGCGAACCTTTTTGCTGTGAATTTTCAGACATGGACTCTTCGATCTCCATCATCTCCCACTCTACATCTTTTTTTGCCCGTGTCCGGCTCAGGATACGGCGAGCCTCAGCAAAGCGACCTTTAAGCGCATACCAGCGTGGAGAGTCAGGCATAAAAAGCATCCCCAAAAAGAGGATGACCGCAGGTAGCGTGGCAATGCCCAGCATCCAGCGCCAGGTGTTCTCGCCACCCCAGAGTGCATTGAGTGCGAAATTGGAGATGTAAGCCAGCATCTGACCTGAGACGATCATTAATTCGCTGATGGTAACAAGCTGTCCACGCCGGTTTGCAGGGGCTATTTCTGCCAGGTAAACAGGCACGGTACTTCCTGCACCACCGACTGCCAGTCCTAGAACTACACGGGAAAAGAGCATAACTTCCAGGTTAGGCGCAAGGGCTGTTCCCAGCGCTCCCAGTCCAAAAATGACCGCGAGAATAAGGATAATATTACGACGACCAAGGCGATCTGCCAGTCCACCTGAAATCAGCGCGCCCGTGGCAGCGCCCACTAAAAGTGAACTGGTTACCAGACCCGTGGAGAAGGGGGTCAGCTTTAGTTCAGGCCCCATAAACAGTAATGCGCCTGAAATCACGCCGGTATCATAACCAAACAAAAGACCACCTAAAGTGGCAATCGCGGTAATGACTTTCACGAGCGGTTGGGTTCGCACTTTACTGTTGGGGCCGGAGGCAGGATTTTTAGAAATATAATGTTCCATCTGGCTTACTCCATCTGAAGATTGGGCTATGTGGGGTACATTTTTTAATGGTCAGTTCAGGCATGAACATCTTGATGACAAGGCTGCCGCTTCACGGCAGCCCTGAAGCAGGAATTACTGACTGATAGTCTGCTGCAGAGCAGCAATTGATGATGTGACACCGGCTTCAACGGACATGGTTAGATCTTCCATCTCCAGCGAAACCCAGTCGTTATAGCCCGTCATGCGCACGACGGAGAAAAATTCTTTCCACCACTGAAGATCCTGACCACAGCCTACAGCCACATAGTTCCAGGCCCGGTTTGCGACGTCCTCAACGGGTTTGGTTTCGAGCAGACCGTTAATGTTCACCAGACCACGCTCAAGGCGTACGTCTTTACCGTGACAGTGGTGTATGGCCGGTCCAAGTGCGCGGGCGGCAGCGATAGGGTCGGCCCCCATCCAGATAAGATGACTGGGGTCAAGGTTCAATCCGACCATAGGTCCCACGGCGTCACGCAGCCGGAACAGCGTTTCCGGATTCCAGACAAGCATTGAACTGAAGTTCTCCAGCGCAAATTTTTCGACACCGCTGCTGCTTGCTTGCCCGATCAGATCCTGCCAGTAGGGAATAGCAACCTCATTCCACTGATAGTCCAGGCAGTTTTTCAGAGTGGGTGGCCAGCTGACGGTATAGGTGATCCAGTTTGGAATCGTGTCATGGGGACTGGCAGGAGGTAGCCCGCTCATCATCACTATTTTTTTTACCCCGAGTTCACCGGCAAGCCGCAGCGCATTTTCAGTATCCTGTCTGTGGCGTTGTCCAAGATCTCCCGGATCCAGAGGGTTTCCTGAAACGTTCAGAGCCGCAATGGTCATGCCGCGGCTTTCAAGCGCGTGAAGAAACTGCTGACGCTTTGATGCGCTTTCCAGAAGCTCAGCCGTTGGGACATGCGGTGCTGAAGACCAGCCTCCGGTAGTCATTTCAACGCCGTTAACACCCAGCTCAAGCAGCTTGTCCAGCATCTGCTCATAAGGCAGGTGGCCGAGACTGTCCGTACAGAAAGAGAGTTTCATCGTCATTCCTTATTCGTAGTTAACCCAGCCGGAACCGCTATCTGCCGAGCGCACACAGTTTTCAATCCAGCGCACGCCTTCGGCGCCCGCGTTGATGTCCGGATAAACCAGCGCCTCAAGAGTTTTACTGTCGCCGCGCTGAGTCGCGCTGATGGCAATGGCGAACTTGAGATAGATGTTGGCCCATGATTCAGCCAGCCCTTCGGTATGCAATGCCCCAAGGCGCTCATCGGCCAGGGCACTTTCATCAAGGTATGGCATACCATGATGCAGCATCTGGTTAGGCTGGCCCTGAACCTCAAATTTCAGTTCTCCCGGGTTATAATCGCTCCATTCCAGGCTGGCCCGGGAGCCGATAACGCGAATACTCTGGCTGTCCATTGAGCCTGCATTTATTGCAGAGGCCCACATGCGTCCTACGGCACCGTTTTCATAATGCATCAGCACCATAGCGTTATCTTCCAGTGGTGCCCGGGACGGAATGAAGCTCTGACGATCGCATAACAGACTTTTGATTTTCAGGTCAGGAAGTACAAGCTGAGAGATGTAAAAAGTATGCGTTGAGATGTCACCCAGCACAAATGACGGACCGGCAATTTTAGGGTCTACTCGCCATTTCTGCGCATCGCTGAACTTGTCCGCGTTATCAGTTGCGCTAAATCCATGTGTGTACTGCAGTTCAACCATGCGTACATCACCAATTTCGCCCTTAGCAATCATGGCGCGCATCTGCATCAGTAATGGATGGCCTGAAAAGCCATAGGTAACGCCCACGATCAGGCCTTTTTCCGCCGCCAGTGCTTTTATTTCCTGCGCTTCAGCCGAGGTAAAAAACAGCGGTTTTTCACAGATAACATGAATCCCGGCATTAAGCGCAGCCCTGGTGATTTCAAAATGCGTGCCATTAGGCGTGGCAACAGTAACAACTTCAACACCATCCTCACGCTTAGCTTCTTCAGATAGCAGCTGTCCATAATTCTCATAACAACGTTCGGCCGGTAAGCCAAGGTTGATGCCGAACTCACGGCCTCGGGTGGCATCGACGTCAAATGCACCAGCAACAAGCCGGAAGGCAGTGTTATCGCGCAGTGCACCCGAACGATGTTTATAGCCAACCTGACTGAGCCGGCCGCCGCCGATCATGGCCCAGCGTAGTGGGCGGGAAATACTTTTTTCACCGTTTAGCATAAATACTCCGAATTAACGCTTTGCACCCGGGTGCAAAGATGGGTTTAATAAAAATCACTTCTGGTTCTGCTGGATAAATTGTTCGTAGTTGGCTCTGGTAACAGTCTGGTAGGGGATCCAGTGGTAATTATCTGTCTTCTGCTTATTAATCAGCGCATATGCCACTTTCACGGCACCAATAGCCTGTGCTTTAGCATCCTGGAATACAGTTACCACCATTTGACCATTTTTAATAAACTGGAGCCCGTCAGGTGTGCCGTCAATGCCTGCAACCATGACATCTTTTTTCTTCGCCTGATTCAGCGCCATGATGGCACCAATGGCCATTTCGTCATTATTGGCGACGATCGCATTGACTGGCGTGCCGTTAAGCAGCCATGAAGAGACCACGTCTACCGCCTCATTTCGCTGCCATTTTGCGGTTTGTTTCTCAATCACCTTCATATCTTTGTGCTGTGCTACAACCTCCTCAACAGCGCGGGTACGTTCGCGCGCTTCCTCATTTGAAAGGGCGCCCATCAGAATGGCGATGTTGCCTCGGTAATTCATCAGCTTTGCCAGTGCTTCGATTTGCATTTTGCCACTCAGGGCAGAATCCGAACCGACATAGCTCATTGCCCCCGTCAGCGGTACTTCTGGTTTACGGTTCACGAAAACCAGTGGTATACCGGCATTTTTAGCCGCATTGATCATCGGAAGTACGCCCTGTGTGTCGACCGGGTTAAGTATGATGGCGTCCACTCCCTGATTAATAAAATCATCAACCTGCTGTACCTGGAGCGCAACATCGCCTTTTGCGTCAGAAAACTGTCCTTTCATGCCCTGCGTATCCAGCTCATGGATCATTTGTGTACGCAGTATTGAAACAAAATTAAGGTCAAAATTAGCCAGAGCTACGCCAACCTGTGCCATTTTTGCCTGCACCGGGGTGGCCAGCGGCAGGGCCATTAATATCAGTAAACAGAAGGCTTTATTCATTACCGGATCCTGTGGGATAAATTAATGCAACCTTGACGCGAAGAGCGACAGCTTTCTGCTCAGGTATACTTCTGCACAATACTGAACCTGTCCCACTGGATTTTTTTGCAACCGGGTGCAAACGAGCTTATGCTTTTCCAGCGGTGTCAGGACAGCATCTGCATTGAAGATTCAGTGACTGTGTACAAGACGTTAAACTTAGTCAATCGAGTTGTAATAAAATAGCGACACCCGATCACATTTTTTGCAACCGGGTGCATTAAGGAGAGGGTATCGCAGAAATTATTTTACTGCGTACAGTGCTGACTTCTGGGAAAAAATTTAACCATAATTATCATTGATTTTATGTATTCATTGTTCCAATAACTTAACAGCCGGGTCCTGCATGACAAATAAAACAGTAAAGCGGCAAAAAGTGACCGCCAGTGATGTGGCTGCCCGCGCCGGGGTATCTAAATGGACGGTTTCACGCGCTTTTATTCCTGATGCGTCTATTTCTGAAAAAGCACGAAAAAAAATCATGGCGATAGCCCGTGAGCTGGGATATCGCCCTAACCTGCTTGCCCGCGGGTTATCTCAAAAGCGCACGCACATTATTGGCGTGGCTGTTGATGAACTGAAAAATCCTCATTCAATGTTGATGCTTGATGAGGTGACGCGTCAGCTTCAGAAGCGTGGATACATGGCCCTGTTGCTTAATATTACGGGTGACAATTATTACGCCGTTATGTCGCTGGCAGATCAACTGCAGGTGGACGGCATTTTGTTTTTGGGTACGGTACTTACGCCAGAGTTTGTTGCGATAGCAGTGGAAATGCACGATATTCCGCTAATACAGGTCTGTCGTAACACAGGACGGCAGGAAATTGACATCGTGGATATTGATGGTTATCAGGCCGGACGGGTAATTGCGCGCCTGTTAACTGAACAGGGCCATAAGCGTTTCGGTTATATGTCCGGCCCAGGCGGTGGGGAAGGTCATCTGACCCGTAAACAAGGTTTTCGTGATGAGTTGTGCGCGCAGAGTTTTGGCCTTGAACTTGAGCTCAATGCTGAACACTATGATCGTCAACTGAGTTATAACCTTGTGAGGCAGTATTTGCTGCAAACGTCTGCGCCTGAACGTATTGAAGCACTGTTTTGTGAGAATGATGTACTGGCACTGGGCGCTATGGAAGCCCTTCGCGACGCAGGGCATGAGCCTGCTATTGCCGTAGTGGGGTTTGACGACATTGATGAAGCCTCCGTACCCGGATGGCAACTGACCACCTACAGTCAGCGTCTCGACTTGCTAATGGAAGAGGCGCTTAATCGTTTGATTTCAGGAAATAAAGATTCAGATGGTAACTGGAGGAGTGGTGAGCTGCGTATCCGTCGTTCGCACATCAGGCAGTAATTTGGAGGTAATAAAAGCATTATCAGGTCGATTTTAAATAACGAAAGGCTTCCCCTCTGCGCGTAACAGTCGGCTACGGGACTTTCCGAATTTCGCGGAGCCTTTACAGCCCTCTTATAGCATTAAGCCCACAAGGGCTTAATGCTGCGCATTCTTATTCAGCGTAACAGTGCTCTTCTGTCGGAAATGTTCCCTCTTTAACAGCCGTAACATAGGCTTTCAGAGCAGCCTGAATACTCTCCTGGCCGCTCATAAAGTTGCGCACAAATTTTGGCATCCGTCCTGAAAGGCTCAGACCAAGCATATCATGCAGGACAAGTACCTGTCCGTCAGTGTCAGCTCCGGCACCAATACCAATAACAGGCACAGATACGGCTTTACTGAGCGCGAGTCCCAGCGAAGCAGGGACTGCTTCCACCAGGACCATTGCCGCGCCCGCTTTTTCCAGCTGCACTGCCGTATCGATAAGTGCCTGCGCCTGCAGCTCCCCACGTCCCTGAACCTTAAATCCACCAAGTACGTTAACGGACTGTGGCGTCAGGCCGATATGTGCGCAGACAGGCACGCCATTCTGTGTCAGCTGACGAACAGAATCGCAAAGCCACGTCCCTCCCTCCAGTTTGACCATTTTTGCTCCCGCCTGCATTAATCGACCTGCGCTGTGCAGCGCCTGCTGTGGCGATGAATAGGTCATGAACGAAAGATCAGCGATAATGAAACTCCCTGCATTGCCGCGATTCACGCTGAGGGTATGGTATACCATATCTTCCAGCATCACGGGCAGGGTACTGTCGTGTCCCTGTAATATCATGCCCAACGTATCGCCAATGAGCAGCATATCCACTCCTGCGCGGCTGCACTCATGCGCGAAGGTAGCATCGTAGCAGGTAAGCATGGCAATTTTTTCGCCGTTTTTCTTCATCTTCTGCAGATGGGTCAGGTTGATCTCTGGCATCTCAATGTCTCATCTAAATGATTCTGTCAGTAATAGCGCTGCGATAATGATCATCAGAGCGCCGGAAATTTGGCTGACGAGGCGTGCAGCCCTTGGCCGGGTTTGTAACACTACTTTAGATCCGAAACCTACTATCAGATAAACCACTGCACAGCTTAAGATATGCACCATACCCAATGCGGCCATTTGTAAGGAGAGCGGCCATGCGCCATGCGGATCAGTGAATTGTGGCAGCAACGCCAAAAACAGCAGGAATACCTTCGGATTGAGCCCACTTATGCAAAGCCCTTTTACAGCCCAACGCAGCGCATTACCTTCGTTCTGTCTTTCACCTGCGGTGGGAACGGCAGGATGACGCAACATGCCTATTCCCAGCCAGATTAAATAGCAGGCACCGGCCACGGTTAATCCTTTCATGAGCGTGGGCAAGTCCGCGACCACGGCTCCTACACCTGCGGCAACAATTAACGTTGCAATCAAGTGGCCAGAGAGCAATCCCAAGACCGCGGGAACGACCCGGCCCCCGCTAATTCCTGCTGAGATGGCATAGGCCCAGTCTGCTCCAGGGGTAATGACAAACAGCACTGAAACGGCCCAAAACGCAGCAAAAAAACTCAGCGCCATAGTCACACCCCACTCGTTGTATTAGGCATGCTGAGCACAGCGACTTCGGGACGACTTAAAGTAATTATATTGCACACGATCTTCTACCTTAATAATGAAAATAAACAGAATCTATCTCCAGATGCTAGGCGGCGTCGCACAGCATTAGCAGGTAGAAAGAATATCCTCAGCTGGTTAGAATGTGCTTTCAATTTTAATGCATGATGTCACTGATAAGGGAACAATCTTGCCCATGGACAGAGTTAATCGCAATATTCTTGCTGAACTTCAAGCTGATGGCCGTTTATCCGTAACTCAGCTAGCGGAGCGGGTTGGATTAAGCCTGTCGCCTTGCCATCGCAGGGTAAAAGCGCTGGAGCAGAGTGGCGTCATTCTGGGGTATCGTGCTCAGCTGGATCCTGCCTTACTGGGTTATAGCTTCTCGGCGATTGTATTCGTGACATTGCGTGATGGCGACCGTAAGGCCGTCAATGCGTTCGAAGAGACAGTGAAAGAACTTCCCCAAATTATGCTGGCACAACGCTTATTTGGCGATCCTGATTATCTTCTGCATATCACAACGCGTGATTTGCCCGCTTTTCAGCAGTTATATGATGAGAAACTTTCCGCTATGCCCGGCGTACAAAGACTAACGTCGACCCTGGTTATGAAAACCATCATTAAGGATCGTCCGTTGCCGCTGTAGGCCGGCTGCTAACCCGTTTTTTTGAGTATGGCAATGCTATTTTTATGCGACGGGATGCAGCTTTAGCGGATCCATTCGTCTGCTCAAAATCACCTCCGACGAAGGCAGGTCAGTAATGACCATGTCCATGTCGGTCAGTGAGAACATCTTGTACAGCGCGTTGCTGCCGTAAGTGTTGTTATCTGCCAGCATGATACATTTTCGCGCTGCGTTGATGATTGCACCATAGTAAGCCGCTCTGCACTCATCATGATGAAAAATGCCTTTATCACTCCATGATACCGGTGCAATAAACGCCTTTTCAAAATTGAGACTCTGCAAGGTCTCAAGCGCAACGCGTTGATGAAAAGTATTGTCATGTCGACTGAGTTTGCCACCAATAAAAAAAAGGGTAGCGCTAGAGTGAGTCATAACATGCTGCGCAATGGCAAAGTCATTAGTGACTATGGTCATCTCATCGCTGTAAGGAAAAAACGTGGCCAACTCAAACGTCAATTTTCCGCCATCGAGATAAATCACTTTGCTATCACCTAAATAACGTAGCGCAGCACGGACCAGATAATGAGCCCCGGGGCGTTCAACGGGCAAACGTAGCGGGGTTTCACGTGATTTCACGCCACCGCGCGTGGGCATGATGACGCCACGCGCGCTGAGCTGTTCAATATCCCGCCGTATAGTCATCACCGTGACATCCAGCATATCTGACAGCTCCCGCAGGCTGACAAAATGCTTAATGGATACCACCTCGAGTATCCGTTGATGACGCTCTGCGGGAATCATATCGCTCCTCATCAGACAGGAATAATGCCAAGAACAACAGCGGCCAACAGAGCACAGACACTCATGATCCAGATTTTCACCATGGAGTGACGGATATGCTCACCGACCTGAAGATTAAGCAGTCCTAACCCCAGATGCGTTGCCGGAATAACCGGACTAAGCAGCAAACCTATTTGTTCGGTAATGAGCATGGCGATGGTGACGTGCAGCGGGGAAACGTCAAAACTTTGCCCAAGACCTACCGCGAGAGGAAGGAGTGCAAAATAGAAAGCATCGGATCCAATCAAAATAACGATCGGTACGCTGAAAGCAGCCAGAATTATATAAAGATAAGGTCCTAAACTGGAAGGAAGTACCGCAGCGAGTTCATTCACTAATACTTTAATAATGCCAGTATTTTGCAATATGCCCACAAATACGCCAATGGTTAAGAAGATCACGATTACCGGGAAGATGGTTAACGCGTAATCTTTAATCTTCTGTTGTGCTTTTTTGGCATCCGGATAATTGATCATGACTGCCAGCGAGAATGCGATCATAAACAGGAAGTTACCCGCGACTAATCCAGAAACCAGAATCACAATGGTTGCAATGACCAGCAAAAAATTAGCACGCAGCAGCCATGGATTATGATCACCTTTGCTGGTAAGCATCTCCTCACGCATCACCAGGAAGGCTTCTTTACTAATGCCCGAACCACTTTTATTTTCTACTCTGGCCATGTACCAGCAGAGAATAACGCCGAGAACAAACAGCACGACCTGCAAAGGAATGAGTTTGTAATAGACGTCAAGAATATCGAGATGGGTCACCGCAATGGCTCGGTTGAGTGAGCCTCCCCATGGGGTAATACCCGTTACGCCGACCCCAACGGTAACCAGCATCAGCAACGTTTTACGGCTGATGTTCATCTTTTCATACAGTGGTAACAATGCAGGGACGGTTACCAGCAGGGTTGCATACGCATTACCATCGAGGCTGCAGACTGAGGCTATGACCAATGTCGCAAGCAGAACAGAAAAGGTCGATTGTGTGACGAAACGCAGGATGAAACGCACAATAACGTCAAACACACCTGCTTCTTTCATCAGGGTAAAAAACATGGCGCTGAATGCGACTAGCGTAGCGGTGCCAACTACCGATTTCAGTCCTGAAGCGACATATTCGCCCAATTCCTTAAAGCCAAATCCACAGACTAAAGCGGCTACCGTAGGTAAGATAATAAACAGCACACTGGGAGGAAACTTATTTTTCAATAAGCACCATGTCAGAATAACAAACATGACAATCCCGGTGATAAGCATCAAAGACATGACTTATCCTTTTAATTTTGAGAGTAGAAGATGTAAAAAAACGCTGCGCAGATAAATCTGCACAGCTTTACCATGGCAATATTTATTTCATATTGAATAGCTTATTGAGCTCATCAATATTTTCATTAGTTAATGTTTTCATGCCATAGGGTTTGAGTACGAAATAGAGTTTTGCCGTTTCCTCTAACTCTTCTGCGTTAAAAATCGCTTCACGGATATTTTTACCCGAAATAATGGGGCCATGGTTGGCGAGAAGAATTGAATTATGTTCCTTAGCCAGCTTTTCAACATGCACAGCAATTTCTGGCGAGCCTGGGCGAATATAAGGTACCACCGGCAGTTTACCCACACGCATCACGTAGTAAGGGGTTATCGCCGGCAGTGCATTTTCATAGTCGAGATCGGGCAAGCAGGATAATGCTGTCAGCCAGGGGGAGTGCAAGTGTACGATGCCGCCACAAGCAGGACGCTGACGGTACATTGCCAGGTGCATCAGCACTTCTTTAGACGCCTTTTGACCCGAAACCAGCTCACCGGTCATCGTGACTTTACTCAATTCATCAGCATCCAAGTCGCCAAAACTTGAGTTCGTCGGGGTGGCGAGGATATGGCCATCAGGCAGTTTTAGGCTGATATTTCCAGCGCCACCGCTGCTGTAACCACGTTCAAACAGGGAGCGTGCGTAGCGCACTAAATCCTGACGATATTGGACTTCGTTCATTTCACACTCTCCTGCGCTTTTAAGAAGAAATCACTGTTACCAAAGTTGCCTGACTTGAGAATTACCCACTTTTCTTCATCCAATACCTGTGTCCAGGGTACACCAGGCGCGACAGCATCGCCGATCACCATGCCTTTAATATTGAGCCCCTGAGATACCGCACCCGACGTTTCACCGCCAGCGACGATAAATTTGTTGAAACCTTCTTTGCTTAAATTGTGGGCAAGCGAAGCGAAGAAGCTTTCGATCTTCTGACTGACAAATTCCGCACCATAATTCTTCTGAATAATGTCGATAATCTGAGGCGGTTGCGTGGCATAGACCATGGGAGCCAACACATCATTCTTTTGGGTAACTACCCAGCCCGTAACCGTCTGCAGGTACGTTGGTTCGTGAAGGATTTTTTCCACATCCAGTGCCAGTGATGAGGCGCGCTGCTGATAAAAGTTCACCTGCTGGTTGGTCATGGAAGAGCAGCTACCTGACAGGACAATGCTTGCGCCCTCTTTGCGGATAGCAAATGCAGGCTTATCATCGGATTTATGCATCGTATCCAGTGCCGCAATGGCATAGCCAATACCTGCTGCACCGGTGATGAAGGCATAATCTGCGGTTTCACGCGCCACGGTTAACAGATCATTATTATCAAGTACGTCACAGATAACATATTTGATCTTTTCCTCTGCCAGTTTGGCTAAGGCATCAGGAATGCCTTTTACATGATTTTTGATGGTGTCGAGATTGATAATTTCGCAGCGGCCGGTGGATTGCGCCTCCATCAATTTTTTTAGTGACGACTCTCTCATCGGTGTGACTGGATGATGTTCCATACCGCTTTGATTCAATAATTGGCCTTTCACAAACAGATGGCCATGCAAAATGGTTCTTCCATTGTCTGGTACTGCCGGACAAATCAAAGTGATTGACGCATTTAGATTCTTCATCAGGGCATCGGTAACCGGACCAATATTCCCCTCTTTTGTAGAGTCAAAAGTTGAGCAATATTTGAATAGCTGACGCTTACAGCCCTGTGACTTAAGCCAATTTGATGCAGACAATGACTGTTCAACCGCGGTCTTGGTCAGAATCGAACGACTTTTAAGGGCGATGACCACCGCATCGATGCCTTCCTGATCAAAAGCCTCAGCAGGAACGCCATTGAACAGCACCACTTTCCAGCCAGCATTCACCATGAAACTTGCAATGTCGGTGGCACCCGTAAAGTCATCCGCGATGACGCCCAACTTAATCATATGCGTTCCTCTGAATCGGTAACAAATTGAGCCCATACTGCTTTTATGTAAATATAAGTGCAATCATGGTTGATGTTAATTTGTGCTTTAGATCACAAAATAAGAGGTTATGGTTAACAAACGGGTGTGAGTAGAATCTTTGGACAGGCTGTTACAACGCGTAATAATCCTAAAGCCCGCAGGGATTCTTCATAACTTACTGAAAAGATGAGGTAATGTTGTAATGTGTTTTTTTTGTATCAGAAATGTGATCTCAATCACCTTGCCTTCAGTGCATTTATTGGTATAAAAATGCAATCGAAAATTGACCAACCATCTGGAGTATTTATGCGTATTTTGGTTCTGCCTTGTGACGGTATCGGCCCTGAGATCACTTCTGCTGCGGTAACTGTGCTGGAGTCACTTGATAAAGCGTATGGCCTGAACTTTGAGTTCGACTACGAAGACGTAGGTTTTAAAAGCCTGGAGTTACACGGCACTACGCTGCGCCAAGAATCACTCGACCGCGCCAAAACCTATGACGGCATTATTCTGGGTACCCAGTCCCACGCGGATTATCCAGCTCCAGAAAAAGGCGGCCGTAACGTTTCTGCTGGCTTCCGTATTGGCCTGGATCTCTATGCTAACGTCCGTCCGGCGCGCACTCGTCCTTTCCTGACGTCTAATATGAAGGAAGGCAAATCCATGGATCTGGTGATCATGCGTGAAGCGACGGAAGGGTTCTATCCAGACCGCAACATGACTCGCGGCTGGGGTGAAGTGATGCCTAGTCCGGATATGGCGCTGTCTACCCGTAAAATTACCCGTCATTGCTCTGAGCGTATTGCTCGCAAAGCCTTCGAGCTGGCGATGCAGCGTCGTAAAAAAGTGACCGCAATCCATAAAGCTAACAGCTTCCATATGACTGATGGCCTGTTCCTTGAAGCCGTGCGTCACGTGGCAAAAGAGTTCCCTGAAGTTGAGCTGGACGATCTATTAGTTGATGCGTCAACCGCCCACCTAGTACGTAACCCAGAGCGTTTTGACGTACTGGTTGCCACTAACTTCTATGGTGACATCATCAGCGATCTGGCGAGTGAATTGTCAGGCAGCCTTGGCCTAGCAGGTTCAATTATGGCCAGTGATACTCATTGCTGCGCGCAGGCTCAGCATGGATCAGCTCCGGATATTCAGAATCAGGATAAGGCGAACCCGGTGTCGATGATTCTTTCGGTTGCCATGATGCTGCAATGGTATGCAGAGAAACACAACCAGCCAAAATTCCTGAAAGCGGCGGAAGAGATCAGCCGTGCCGTTGATGAGGTGCTGGAAAATCCAGAAACCCGCACCCCGGATCTGGGTGGCAAATGTGGCACTAAAGCCTTTGCTGACAAAGTGGCTGCTTCTGTTCGCGCCTGAGTAAACGTCATGAGGTTGCCGCACTTTAGCGGCAGCCTGCTTTAATGGAGCCGAAGATGACTCAACGTATTGTTTTAATCCACGCGACTCCACTGGCGGTTGAGCCGATCAACCAGGCTTTTGCCCATCAGTGGCCAGAAGCTGAAATCAGTAACTTGCTTGATGACGCGTTAAGTTTGGATCGCCGGAAGGTGACGGTTTTGACCGATCGTCTGTTTCAGCGGATCGACTCACTGGTGGACTATGCTGCCAACATTGATGCCGGTGCGGTTCTGTTTACTTGCTCTGCATTTGGTGAAGCGATTGACGCCAGCGCAGCGAAAAACACTATACCGGTACTTAAACCAAACGAAGCCATGTTTGAAGCGGCTTTAGCAAAGGGTGAAAATATCGTCATGCTGGCAACGTTTGCGCCCGCCGTCGCAGGGATGGAAGCAGAATTTAATGAACTCGTACGCAAAGGTTCTCGTGACGCCACGTTAACCAGCGTTTTGGTTAAAGGGGCGCGCGATGCTCTTGAGCAAGGTGATGTCGAGCGCCACAACCAGCTCATTGTCCAGGCTGCTCGTGAACATACTGAGGCTGATGCCATCCTCCTTGCGCACTTCTCGATGGCCATTGCCTGGGAGAAGGTTCAGTCTGCAGTGAACTGTCCGGTATTGAGCAGTCCACATGCAGCCGTTTCAAAACTGAAAATATTAATGGCTCATTAATTAATTCAGTCGATTTCATTTTAAAAAAGGCATCAACGTGGAAAGCCGAGATATATTGGCGGATGTGAAATATAGCCATATTTCACACTCGCCTGAGATCGTATTGCCTGAAGATAGCTGTGACTGTCATCACCATGTTTTCGACAGGCGTTATCCCTATGCAACGGATGATACGCGTAATTTACCTAACGCAACCGTCAACGATTACAACCAGTTTAAAAAATGGTTGGGACACTCTCGTCATATTCTGGTGCAACCCTCTTCTTATGGAACGGATAATCGTTGTCTGACAGATGCATTACGTGCTTTTGGCACCCATGCGCGAGGTGAAGCCGTGGTAGACGACGCTGTTAGTGATGCCGAACTGGATGCGCTGCAGCAAGCTGGCGTAACGGGGGTTCGTTTCAATCTTGGTGCGGGCAATGCAACGACACCTGAAATGCTGCTCCCCGTAGCGCAACGCGTGGTGGAACGTGGCTGGCATGTGCAGGTCCACGCCACTGCGGATCAGTTGTGGCAATTGCGATCAACGCTACTTCAGATACCGGGAAATCTGGTCATCGACCACTACTTTCGTTTACCGCAGCCTGAACCGATGGCCCATCCATGTTGGAAGCTGGCTTGGGAGCTGATTGAAAAGGGCCGGTGCTGGGTAAAACTTTCCGCGCTTTATCATCAGTCACATTGTGATGATGTGTCTGATATGGCTGCTCTGATTACCGGGTTTCTTCGCGATGCAACTGAACGTGTTTTATGGGGAAGTGACTGGCCACATCCCAATTTAATAAGTGCTAGTAAAAATATGCCAGATGATGCATTGATACTATCGAAAATATACCACTGGGCGCATAACGATCAGGTTAGACACAAATTATTTGTGAAAAACCCGGCTGAACTTTACCGATTTAATTAATCGTATGCCAGACAAGGCCGAATATTATGATTACTCTGAACTCCACTGCTAAAAAGAACAGACCTACGCATTATCGCTATATGATTTTGCTTATGGTATTCCTCAGTATTGCTTTAAATCATGGTGATAGAGCGACCTTCTCGATTGCCGGTACGGATATGGTGAAATCTGCCGGGCTGGATATTGTGGCGCTCGGTTATTTGATCTCAACCTTCACCTGGGCCTATGTTCTGGGGCAATATCCAGGTGGTTGGTTACTTGATCGCTACGGGTCCAAAAAAGTACTGGTAACCGGGGTTTTCACCTGGTCACTGTTCGTCTTTCTGGTGGGATTCAGCACCTCTTTTGACAATATTTGGGTGACACGCGCACTGATGTTCGGCTTCATCTTTATGATGGGGTTGATTGAAGCACCAACGCTACCCGCCAACTCTCGATTCCTTGCGGCATGGTTCCCGGCGAAAGAGCGTGGTAAGGCTTCCGGATTCACTACCGCAGCACAGTATTTCGCGCTGGTGGTCTTCTTACCGTTGATGGGCTGGTTCTCCTATTCGTTCGGCTGGGAGTCAGTGTTCTGGTTTATGGGCGCAGTCGGTATTCTGGTCTCGCTGTTGATGACGAGGGTACTCACCGATACGCCTAAAGTTCACCCGTTGGTTAACGATGCTGAACTTGAATATATCCAGTCCGGCGGCGGTCTGACCAATATGAAAGCCAGTAAAAAAGGCGATAACGCTGGCAAAGGTTATACCCGTAAATTACTGACCAGCCGATTGGCGCTGGGTGTGTATATGGGTCAGTTCTTCTTTACTGTGCTTTCCTACTTTTTCCTGACGTGGTTCCCGGTCTATCTGGTGCACGACCGTGGTATGACCATTCTCAAGGCAGGATTTATCGCGTCACTGCCGGCGTTATGTGGATGTGCCGGCGCATTGTTGGGCGGCGTGTTATCCGATTACATGCTGGCGCGCGGTTTCAGCCTGTCAGCCGCACGTAAAACACCGATCGTTATCGGCATGCTGTTAGCCGTTAGTATGGTTATTTGCAATTACGTCGATTCCGCCTGGGTTGTGGTGGCTATCATGTCGCTGGCCTTCTTTGGCAAAGGATTTGGTGCGATGGGATGGTGCGTAGTCTCAGACTTCTCACCTAAAGAGGCGGTCGGCCTGAGCGGTGGATTGTTCAATATGATTGGCAATATTTCGGGCATCTTTACGCCAATCATCATTGCCTACATCATAAAAGATACCGGTTCATTCAATGGTGCTTTGATTTTTGTCGGCGTCTGCGCTTTCCTCAATCTGTGCTGTTATCTGTTTGTGGCTGGAAAAATTCAACGTCTGAATTTTGAAACGCCGAAACAGGATCACGATGATGACTTTTCTGGAGAACCGCATGTCAGCCACCGATAACGCAACCCCACTACGTTTTGCAATCAATTTAGGTAACGCCGTATTGGCCAAAACGCTGCCCGATGGGCAGCCTGGTGGGATTACTGTTGAGATCGCCCAAAAAATTGCGGCTGAACAGGGAAGAGTCGCGCAATTTGTTACGTATCCCACAGCAGGCAAGGTGGTAGATGATGCCTCTCACGATCGCTGGGACGTCGCCTTTTTGGCTATAGACCCGAAGCGTGAAGAGGTGCTGCGATTTACTCAGTCTTATATCACCATCGAAGGTACCGTGATGGTAAGAGAGAACAGCGACTGGCAAAGCGTGGCCGAGATGGATAAACCTGATGTGGTCATCAATGTCGGTAAAGGAGCAGCCTACGATCTGTTCCTGAGCCGCGAATTAAAACACGCTGCGCTTAATCGACTAGCTTCATCACAGGCCGCGATCGATGCGTTTCTCGATGGCGAAGGCGACATGGCGGCTGGGATCCGTCAACCTTTAGAGCGTGTAGTCAGTAACAATAGCGGTTTTCGCGTATTGCCCAATAATTTCGGGCAGATTTTCCAGGCCATTTGTCTGCCGCATGCCCATGACCAACTTTATGGTGAAATCAGCCATTTTTTGGATAACTGGCGGGAAAATGGCGCTATAAGTGAGATTATTAACCGAAATCTTACCGAGTCTTAAACTTAATGCAGTGTTCTCAAAAGGAGAACGCTTCATTGGTTAATGTTCAATTTTCATTCATCCGAGGGCATGAGACGTTATCCAACGACGAACATAACAAGGTTGCTGTGACGGAAGGTTTTTATGACATTGCCCTTAACGCTGAAACGCTCATCGCTGGTTATTCATAACCGCCTATATCATTATATTGACCTCACCCAGATCGTACCGCTGGAGCAGTTGCAGACATTGCCTTACAGCATCCGCATTCTGCTGGAGAACGTTGCGCGATGCTCACCGCAAACGCTGCCTGAATTTCTCAACTATCTGTCTGCAAAGTCCTCCCCTGGTGAGGTTGAGTTTTATCCCGACCGCCTCATGTTCCATGACACTACCTGTTTACCGGCTTTGGCTGACTTTGCTGCCATGCGCGATCTTACTGCTGAGTTAGGCGGCGATCCGCGCGCTATCAATCCACACATTCCTGCTGTGTTAACCATCGATCATTCGGTCATCGTTGAAAGTTATGCCAGTGCTGATGCTCTGGAAGATAACCTCAATTTTGATTTTCGCCGTAACGCTGAACGCTATCGTTTCATTCGCTGGGCAGAAAAAAGTCTGGATAACTTCCGCGTCATTCCACCCGGCACCGGCATTATTCATTTAATGAACCTCGAAACGATTGCTGAAGTGGTCACGGTGGATGAGCGTGAAGCCATACCTTTGCTGCACGCCGATTGCATGATTGCAACCGACAGCCATACGCCGATGATCAATGCACTTGGTGTGTTGGGTTGGGGCGTAGGTGGTCTGGAAGGTCAGGCCGCATTGGTTGGCGAGCCTGTCACGTTGCGCTTCCCGGACGTGGTGGGAATTTGTGTTTCCGGTGAGCTGTCGCCGTATGTTACCGACAGCGATCTGGCTCTGCACATCACGCGCCTGTTGCGTGAAAGCGGTGTGGTCGGCAAATTTGTTGAGTTCACTGGTCCTGCACTCCACAACATGCCGCTCGAATCGCGCGCCACCATTGCCAATATGGCACCGGAATACGGTGCCACCGTGGTGTTCTTCCCGTTTGATCAGCGTAGCGCTGAGTACGTCAACATGACCGGGCGCAGTGAAGAGAAACAGGACATTATTCGCAGTTATATGCAACATCAGCACCTTTGGCGTCATCCGGAGGATCGTCAGCCAGATTTCACGCAACGCATTGAACTGGATTTAAGTAGCATCGAACCCAGCGTGGCGGGGCCTTATAATCCTCATCAACAAATTCCGCTCAGTGATTCGCCGAAAAGTTTTATGGAGACATTGAAAGCCGGCGATCGCGCTTTGAAGTGGCAGCATGAGGATTACCCTCAACCGATTCAACAAGGCGCCGTGGCTATCGCGGCCATTACCAGCTGCACCACAACCGCTAACCCCTGGCTGGTAATTCAGGCGGCATTGTTTGCGAGGAATGCGTCAAAGTACGGACTGCAACCCAAGCCGTGGGTTAAAACTTCCTTTTCACCCGGATCTCGGGCGGTTACCGATTATCTTGCAGAGTCGGGCCTGCTTAGCGAGTTGGAAAAGGTTGGGTTCAATGTGGCGGGTTATGGCTGTATGACCTGCATTGGCAGTTCTGGCGCATTACAACCGGCAATGGAAAATCTGGTGTGCGATGGCCTTCAGGCGGTGTGTGTGCTTTCCGGGAACCGTAACTTTCCCCGGCGCGTTAATCCCAGCCTCGGCCATGGTTATCTTACCTCGCCAGCATTGGTGATTGCCTGGGCTATCGCAGGAAATATGCAGCATGACATGTTGGACGATCCGCTTGGATACGATGAGCATCATCAGCCGGTTTTAATGCGCGACTTAATGCCAGCGCGTGAAGAAGTTGAACGGTGGGTAACAAGGGTGATGAAACGTGAACATTACATCCAGCGTCGCGATCTTATCTGGCAGGGAACCCCGCATTGGCAGCAAATTGAAGCACCGGGTAGCATACATTATCCATGGGAACCGACCTCAACCTATCTGCGCCGGCCAGGCTATCTGGAACGTTTACCTCGTGATCCTGCCAAACTGCTTTCGCTCAATAATGCTCGACCTTTCCTCTGGTTTGGCGATGACGTCACCACCGATCATATTTCGCCTGCAGGTGCGATTTCCGCAGACAGCCTTGCCGGTCAATGGCTGCTAGACCATCATGAGGATCCACAGGACCTGAATCTTTACTCTACGCGACGCAGTAATCACGAGGTGATGGTACGCGGTGCTTTTACGAATAAAGCGCTATCCAACCGTTTGTTACCGGCAGATAAACGCGTAGGCGGTGGTTATGCATGGGATGCGTCTCATGAGCAAATTCTTCCGGCTTTTGAGGCTGCGCAAACATGGCATGCGACTGATACTCCGCTGGTAGTGCTGGCGGGTGAGCGCTATGGAGCGGGATCGAGCCGTGACTGGGCTGCTAAAGCGCAGGCATTAATGGGGGTTAAAGCCGTCATTGCTAATAGTTTCGAACGTATCCACCGCACAAATTTGATCGGAATGGGCATTCTTCCGCTGCATTTCATTGCCGATGAAGCGAACAAATTACCTGAGATGGATGGAACAGAAGTCCTTGATATTACTGGCCTGGAAATGATCTCGCCGGGTGCGACGCCGCTGGTGCTCTGCATTCGCCGTGGGGGCAGGCAGATTGCTGCACTGAATCTTGAGGCAGTGATAGACTCCCAGCAAGAACTGCGCTATCTGCGCTATGGCGGTATTTTGCCTTTTGTCATTCAGCAAACACTTAAAGAGTAGGGAAGTTCATGCGCTACGACCTAGTCTCACTTTCGCTGTTTGTTGCTGTGTCTGAGGAGCAGAATCTTACGCGTGCCGCACGCCGTAAGCATCTGGCCGTCTCAGCCGTGAGTAAGCGCATAACTGAACTTGAACAGCAAATTGGCACGCCATTGATGCTACGTCTGCCGCGTGGCATCGAGCTGACGCCTGCTGGTCACTCGCTGCTGTTTCATGCGCGCCAAGTGTTCCGCAATCTCGATCAAATGGAAGAGGAACTCAGTGATTACGTGGCCGGCGTACGCGGCCACATTCGCATTTTTACGATCTCCGCGGCGTTGATGCATTATCTGCCGCGTGCCATCAGTCAGTTCCTTGCTCATTACCCGCAGACAGATATCGATATTGAAGAACACACTGGCATTAGCGCCGTGCAAGGCTTGCTGCAGGGGAACGCGGATGTCGGTTTCTTTTCCAGTTGGACACCCGCTCCCGGAATTGAAGTATGGCCATGGCAGCAAGACCAGTTGTCCGTTCTGGTGTGGCAGGGGCATCCTTTGGCGGAGCGCCCGACCTTGCAATTAGTGGATTGCGTCGATGAGAAAATGATTGGTCCACATCGGGAAAGCGCAGTTAGCCACATTCTGAAGCGTGAAACGAGAAAGCTGGGTAAAACGCTTAATATAGGATTACGGGTCAGCAGTTTTGTATCTATGGCCGAACTGGTCGGGCAACAGTTAGGAATAGCCATCTTGCCAGTTAATGAAATCGCTCAGGTGGCTAATCATGACGCAGTACGCTGTATTCCACTTGTCGAGCCATGGGCGAAACGTGAGTTATACGTTGGCGTGAAGGGTTATGCCCTATCATCACCCTCAGTGAAAGCTTTTATAGAAAATGTCACGCCATTGAAACGTTTAACGGGTGCCGAAGAGGGGCCGTTGCTTGGGGCCAGTCTCATCAATGCTGACCTCAAGCGCTGAGTTAATCGGAAAATACAATGCAGGTTGGGCTAGCAGTAAATACCTCTTTACCCGTGTCTTTAAGCATGCCCGAGTCCTGATCAATGCTGAAAATGCTAATAGAATCAGAGTCCTCGTTAGCGCTATAAAAATACAACCCATCTGCAGAGAGCGTTGTAAAACGCGGGGTCTTACCACCGCAAAAGACCCACCCAACAGGTGCTAAGCAGCCATCAAGAGGATTAATGCGCAACACCGCAATACTGTTATGACCACGATTGGCGGCATATAAGAAGCGTCCGGACGGATGCACTTCGATTTCACTGGCATCGTTACGTGCTTCAAATCCTTCCGGTAGGCTGCTCAACGTTTGCTTGAGCGCAATGTTTCCCGTCTCTTGTTCAAAATCGTAAACGGTAATTGTATTCCCGAGCTCACTCAGGCCATAAAGCCACTTCCCCTGTGGGTGAAAATCGACATGACGCGGCCAGCTTCCAGACGGCAACAGCACTTCATCATTGATCAATGATTGTCCATCTCGCCAGTGATAAATACGCACCATATCAATGCCGTTCCCGGCCTGTCTGCCCTGGATGGGCAGAGCGTAATAGTCGCTATCTGGCGCAAAAATAATTTCATGCGGACGTGACAAGCTGGCCGCAGCGTCATCCTCATCGGCGTGGCCTTCCACCATCGCCAAATGGTGAGGAGGCCGTAGCGCGTCATCATCAGCGAACGCTAATGCTGCTACGTTGCCGCCTTCATGGTTAGCAATCAGCAGATGGCGCCCATCGGGTGAGAGAGCGGCATGTACCGGATTATTGTGTCGCAGTGGATCAAGGTCGGGATGTGGATTCTGTGGGCCCGTTGTTTGCTTAGATAACAGAGTCAGCATGCCCGAGATAGGATCACGCGCAAATATGGCCACCTGACTGCCATCTCCATGCAGCACATACAATCGGTTCCGTTTCTCATCCAGAGTGAGCCAGGAAGGATTTTCCTGTACAGAGATTACACGTTGAACGTTATGCCAGTTACCTGACTCATCAATGCGGAATACTTCAATCCCCTTTCCACGTGCCCCACGCCACTCGGACGTACGGCAACCCACATAGGCAAACTTATTCATTTACGTTCCCAATCCACAAATATGCATTTATATAAACACAAGTGCAAAATACTGCTTGTGATTTACTTCACAGTTTTATGGTTTTCAAGCATTGAAAGTAGCACTTATGGGAGCTTCCTGGCTATTAGGAAGCTATTCAAAATTGCATCGCAATTCTGATACATTGCATTTGAATGCGTTTAAATGCAGAAAATTAACGATCGTGGTCACAATTTCGACGCCAAGAGATTGCTAAAAAAAACCGCAGGTAGCTTACTGTTAACAAGTCGTGAAAACTGTTACATAAATGCATCTGGGAGAAGGGTTATGACCCAACGTATTGCGTATGTTACTTCAGGGATGGGAAGCCTCGGAACCGCTATTTGCCGTCGACTGGCGAAGGATGGTTTTAAAGTGATTGCAGGATGCGGCCCCAATTCTCAACGTAAAACCGCCTGGCTTGATGACAATAAAAAGATGGGATTTGATTTCATCGCATCAGAGGGAAACGTGGCTGATTGGGAATCAACGGTTAAGGCATTTGCCAAAATAAAAGCTGAAATCGGTGAGATAGACGTGTTGGTTAATAATGCTGGCACGGCACGGAATGTATTATTTCGTGATATGCAGCCACAGGAGTGGCAGGCCGTTATTAACACCAATATGAACTCATTATTCAACGTCACTAAACAAGTTGTTGATGGCATGATGTCGCGTGGGTGGGGACGTATTATCAATATTTCTTCAGTCAATGCGCAAATTGGTCAAACTGGTCAGGTTAATTACTCTACGGCAAAATCTGCAGTGCGGGGTTTTACTCGCGCCCTGGCACGCGAAGTTTCGGCACGCGGAGTAACAGTAAATACGGTATCGCCGGGCTATCTGGCTACATCAAAACTGAAAACAGTCACGCCAGTACAGGTTATTGATAAAATTGTTCAGGAAATTCCAGTGCGTCGCTTGGGCTCTCCGCAGGAAATTGCCGCTATATGCTCCTGGCTGGCATCTGACGAGTCAGGATTTGCAACGGGTGCTGATTTCTCTATCAACGGCGGCCTGCATATGGGCTAATAAAATAACAGAAAACCCTGCTCAAAATTTACGTCAAATTAATTATCGCGCATATTAGCAATAATATACGCTGGAGGCTCTTATGCTCTCGCTTTTGGGATATGGCATGATTGTGGTCTTTATGATCCTAATCATGACCAAGAAACTTTCTGCACTCGTCGCACTGATCATTATTCCAATAATATTTGCTCTGATAGCCGGATTCGGCGGAGAAATGGGCGAGATGATGATTGAGGGGCTTAAAAAAGTCGCTCCAACTGCCATCATGGTTATTTTTGCCATTCTCTACTTTAGCACCATGTTTGATACCGGTTTATTTGACCCGATTATTCGCTTTTTTTTACGGATTATTAATGGTGACCCGGTTAAAGCGGTGATGTGCAGTGCCATTCTGGCGGCGATGGTTTCACTTGATGGTGATGGCTCAACGACCTATATGATCTGCGTAACGGCGATGCTGCCATTGTTCAAACGTATTCGTCTGGATCCACTGGCGCTGACCTGTGTGGTCTTCCTTGCAGGAAGTATCACCAACTTGTTGCCATGGGGCGGTCCACTGGCTCGCGTTGCTGCGTCCCTGAAAGTTGAGTCCAGCGATCTGTTTATTCCGTTGATTCCAACTATGGTTTGCGGTTTTGTAGGAGTACTGGTGCTGTCATGGTATATCGGTATTCGTGAACGCCGCCGTTTAGGCAAGCTGAGTATTAATACCAGTAGTTATGGATCAGTCAATGAAGATGATGCAGAAAGCTATTTGCCGGCAATCAATGAAGTCAATGAAGAACTGCGACGTCCAAAACTGTTCTGGCTAAATGCGGGTCTGACATTACTGTTGATGGGAGCGCTGGTGATGGAGTTGCTGCCACTGTCGGTGCTGTTCATGGTGGCGTTTGCACTGGCGTTGCTGATCAACTATCCGCATATTGATGCCCAGCGTCAGCGTATTGCAGCGCATGCGCCTGCCGCGCTGAACCAGACATCAATCTTTCTGGCTGCGGGTATTTTCGCTGGTATCCTCTCGGGTACTGGAATGGTCACCGCAATGTCGGCATCTCTGCTGAATGTGTTACCCGATTCATGGGGCCCTTATCTGGCACCGATTACGGCACTCATCAGCTTGCCTGGCACCTTCTTTATGTCGAATGATGCCTTCTATTACGGTGTACTACCGGTTCTGGCAGAAGCAGCGAAAGTGTATGGCATTGACCCAGTCGAAATTGGCCGTGCCTCGTTGGTTGGGCAGCCAATCCACTTACTGAGTCCATTAGTAGCATCAACCTATCTGTTAGTGGGATTAGCTGGAGTAGAATTCAGTGACCATCAGAAATACACCTTCAAATGGGCTTTCCTGCTCTGCATGATTTTCCTGGCATCGGGTTTGTTATTGGGTCTTTATCCACTTTACTCGCCTGGCGAGTAAAGGCTCTGATGAAAAAATGGCCCATTAGGGCCATTTTTTATACTCCGATACTACGTTGTTTTTTGTTATCAAGCGCGACAGCGAGGTGCTGTTTCATCATATATGACGCTTCGATCAGTTGCCCGGTCTCAATTAATGACAGCAAATGCATATGATCTTTAACTTCAGCGTAGTAGCGGCTGCGATCATCCATAATGCGGTAATCCATTAAACGACGCATGCGATTGACGTTGCGCAGTGATATTTCAAAAAACGGATTGTTTGAAAAACTGATGACCGTCTCATGAAAGCGGTAACCCGCCAGCTGGAGTTGAGTTGGCGATAAACGCTGAATGCCAATCTCTAAAAGCATCTCTAGCTCGCGCTTAATCTCATCGATTTTACTCTGCGGGGCTTTGAAAGTGGATTCTAAAATTGCCATTGGTTCAATAACCATGCGGAAGCTAAAGATATGCTCAAGCGCGGCTTTAGTTTTGGCTACTGGTAGAAAACGCCAGCCATAACCCTGTTTACGTTCAACCCATCCCTCACTGATACCGCGCGCAAGAATGGTCGTGAGCTGAGTCTTCGAAAGGTTATAACGCTTAAGCAGATAAAGTTCGTTTACTTCAGATTCAATTTTATCCTGCAGCCAGTCTTCCGCTAATTGATAGTATTCAGGAAGATCGTTATCCACTTCACTTTCATGTGAACTTTGAGTCTGAGGCGCATAGTCCTGCTTTACAAAAAAACCACGGTTATGCTGCTGTTGCAGAATGCCTTTGTGTTCAAGGTAAACTAAGGCCTCACGCACGGGTGAACGAGAAACATCAAAAGATTCTGCCAGCTTTGGCACGCTAAGGTGCGCACCAGGCGATAGAACACCGCTGTCGATCAGCGTGATTATTTTTTGAGAAAGCCTTTCCGTGAGAACACTTATTTTCATGAAGAAAGCCCTAAAAAATGTATGAAGAAGTAAAAAATTAACAATATTATTGCATTTTAATTGTGTGAAATGCAATTATGAAATGCAGGTTTGTGTGTGAATAACTGTTTTTATATTAGTGATTATTGAGCATAATATTTTCATAAATCCATCAGACTTTAAAAGCCATCTGCCAAAGGTGTAAATTTAGATGATACCTCTGTTTTCACTCATTCATCCAACGCAACTCAACCTCTATTCCCGTAGAGTTTGTTAAACCGATTTTACAAGCGGATACATTAAATGGATAAATTCTGCACGTAGTTCCTCATAACTATGAATAGGCTTAAAAGGGTCAGGAAATATTAATTCTACCTCAGTACATGACACACAGCAGCAAGCTATCGATGCAACTCGCACTATTACACAAAATCAAGGTGGCGAATTGCTGATTCATGAACGGGATGGTCAAATCCGTGCAAAAGATTCGCACGGTAAAGATGCCCCCCAAAGGTTAGCCAAAACTATTATAAGAAAAGCCGATTGGCTCTTTTCTATATTTTTATTCAGTTTGTTAAATTATCTAAAGAGTTATCTTCATGTGCCCTTCACGCGTTCGCTTTTCGGTCCTGGCGGACCTTTCAGCATGCATGTCCACTTTGTACAAGAAACTGACCTTCCAACATCCTGCTTTGGGAACATGACTATCTGCCAGGGCGCACCTTTCAGTACATTCCGGGTATCGATAGCGTGCCCTTTCCGCGCAACAAGCTAGAGAATCAATGCCGCCACCGCAGCGACCTGATTGACCGGTCCGCCGAGCGGCACCAGACCAAAAAAGCCCGCCAGGAGCATGAGCAGCACCAGCCAGCTGGTTTTAAAAGTACGCATGTCACTGATAGCTTCCCATGGCATTTTCAACTTCGTCAGATCATAAGCTGCCAGGATGTCTTTGCAGAAAAACAAGTGCAGCATCACCAGCGTGGCCGCCATGGAAGCAATATTCACCGGCACCACGACGGAAGCCCTGCTTAAAGAAGACCGCCGTCAAAATATTGACCAAATTGGATACGATGAGCGGCAGGCTAGACGTGTCCGCGATAAAGCCAGCCTCCATCACAAATGCCAGCGTGGCACCCGGGCTAAAGCCCAGCGCCAGGAGCATAGCGATAACGATTGGCGTCAGGATAAGCGCCGCGCCGTCATTGGTGAACAGCGACGCCGCCACCGCACCCAACAGAACAATATACGTGAACAACAACCCGCCTTTACCGCCTCCTCAGCCGGAAACGTGCAGTGCTGCCCACTCAGCATCAGGCTGAGGATAATGACCGCAATAAACGTGGCCGTAGCGTTCCAGACAATCTGCCAGATGACAGGAATATCGCTGATATGCACTTCGCCGGTCAGCAGCGCCAGCGCGGCCACGATAACGGTACCTCAGCCAATACTGAGTCATTTTGGCTACCAAATAACCAGTGCCAGCGTCAGAACAAAAATCGCATCCGCCAGAAACATACTTTCGCCTTTAATACTGAACCTGTCAGGCCGGGCGCAGCGAACTCAAGCAATACATACGAAAATACATATATAATGACGGCTTAACCGAAGCGTCTCGAGCAGATGTTTTTATGTACTGTTATCATCGGTTCACTGGCACGCTGAGCAATTGCATGACGCAATGGCCGCATTCCAGTAAACGAAGGGAAATATTCCCTACTCTTCCGGCGTTGCGCAAAGCATTTTTAGCCGCGAAGGCAACTCCCGTTCGATTTTTTTACGATGAAAAGGAGAAAGCTTGCGCCATTCACGTGCTTCCTGCAGCGTACGGCCACAGCCCTCACACCAGCCTTTAATTTTACTGAAGATACAGATATCAGTACAGGGAGACTTTGCGGACATAACTACTCCTTAGATTGAGAACAGGCTGAAACACCGGACCAGTCGCTACCTGGTCTCCCAGGATATTGACGACACCCTCAGCGCGTTAATGACGATTTTTCAGCCGTCTTGCCTCAGGCGTACTGAATGTTCATCGTTCCCTGTTTGGTTCGGTTGATTGAGGCATCGACCTGCCAGGTAGATCGAATAAGCGCTGGAGTAAGCACGTCAGCCGGATCACCGGTGGCCACGATCTGTCCTTCGTGCAATACCACCAGATGTTGACAATATTTTGCCGCGAGATTGAGATCGTGTAGTGCCACAATCACGGTAAAGGGCAACGCAGAGATTAGCCGCATCAGTTCCAGCTGAAACTGTATATCCAGATGATTAATGGGTTCGTCCAGCAGCAGGATATCTGGTTGTTGTGTGAGTGCGCGGGCTATCTGACAGCGCTGACGTTCCCCGCCTGACAGGCGATGCCAGGATCTGTGCGCCAGGGCATCAAGCTTCATCATCGATAGCGATTGTTGCACTGCATCCTCATCGGCCTGACGCCATGGAGTGAATGCGCTGCGATGCGGTGTACGGCCGAGACGCACAATATCAACAACGCTCATCTCCGCCTCAGACTCCGCATGCTGCGGCACAAAAGCAAGCGTACGGGAAAGCTGACTTCGGCTCAGATTCCTTGTCAGTGTACCGCCAATTTTTACGTCCGAGTAAGCGCAGGCCTGTACGCCAGCCATCGCGCGAATCAGCGTGGACTTACCGGAGCCATTCGGGCCAAGCAGCCCCACTGTTTGCGATCGTTTCACACTGAAACTGATATCAGATAAAACGCTACGAGCCTGAAGCGTCACACTCAGCTTCTCAACCACGACATGAACCATCATTTCTCCCGGTTGCGGTACAGAATCAGGGCAAAAACAGGGGCACCGACCAAGGCCGTTACCACACCAATGGGTAAAACCTGATGACTAATCAGGGTGCGTGATACCAGGTCTGCAAGGATCATGAAATGACATCCGGCAAGAAAGGCGATTGGTATCGTGATAAGGTGCCGGTGGCCGGCCATCATGCGCGTTATATGCGGGATAACCAGACCGACAAAGCCCACAGCGCCAATAGCGCTGACGATAACTGCGGTAATTAAAGCGGTGGTCAGCAGCAAAATAATGCGTACCAGCAGCACTCGTGTGCCAAGCGTTGCAGAGACGTCGGTACCCACATTGAACGTATCCAGTGAGCGGGCGTAGCAGATCACTATCAGTAAGCCTGCTGCCACTACTACAAGGCACAGCAGTGCATCAGCCCAGCGTACACCGCTCAGGCTACCCAGCAACCAGAACATTACGCCGCGCGATTGTTCGGCATTTGCCGCCGTACTGACAATGTAGGATGTCAGTGCATTAAACAGTTGCGTACCGGCGATACCAGCCAGGATGATGCGTGATGCGTTCTCGCGCATGCCGCCCGATAACACTACCATCAGCGAAAAAGCAACACAGGCTCCGGTGAACGCCCCGGCTCCTGTGGTAATTGCGCCGCTGCCAATACCAAGCAGCATTACACTGACGGCTCCGGTTGAGGCTCCGGCAGAGATGCCCAGTAAATAAGGATCCGCAAGCGGATTGCGCAATAACGACTGCAAAACCAGTCCGCATAACGCCAAGCCACCACCACTGCTGGCTGCCATCAGCGCCCGGCTCATGCGGTACTGCCAGATAATTCCGGCTTCGACAGGGGGCAGATTGAAGTGAGTTATACCAAGGCCATTGGTTATTGCACGAGCGGTAGTGGCAAAACTCACTGGTATATCGCCGGTCGCAGCAGCCAGCACCATCATTACAGGCAGACTCAATATGCCGGTAAAAATTATCAGGCCGTTTCGCCAGTAAAGAAAAGGATGACTTGTCATCTGGAGTGATAGAAAGCATGGATCTGTTGCCCAATCAGCTCTACCGCTTCTACGTTACGTAATGACGGATTGAGCGACATAGCCGGAACCACTACAATATGGCCTTGTTTCACCGCAGGCATTTCCCGCGTGACAGGGTCGGTTTCCAGAAACCTTTTTTTTATCGTCACGTCATCGGCGGGATAAAGCCGCCTGTCCATGCTCGCGATGACGATAATATCTGGCTGAGCTTTGATAATGTATTCCCACGTCACCGAAGGCCACTCTTCGTCTGAATCGATGATGTTAGACAGACCAAGAGTTTTACTTATCCAGCCCGGTGCACCTTTATTACCGGCTATCCACGGATCGCCTTTCAGGCGAGTGCTTGAAAACCAGTAAACAACTTTAAGCGGTGTTGACGGCTTTATACGGCTCTGCTTCAGCACAGCAGCAATGCGCTCCGACAGCTTTTGCTTCAGAGCTTGGCCACGTTGAAGCACATCAAAAATGCGCGACAGCGCTGTAATTTCATCAAAAATAATATTGATTGAGTAAGGTTCAGAACGTGCACCATCACCGTTCGAGGTAGAGGTGACTGTTTTTGCTGTGCAGTCAGCTGGTGATACCCAGCTTTTGATTCCCAGCTGCTCAAATTGCTGGCGGGTGGCGACTTCGCCCTGTGGCCCAACGTGCCAGCTGTACTGAGCAAGAACAAGCTCGGGCCGCTGAGCCGCCACGGCTTCGAATCCAGGCGCATTCTCAGCCAGCCGTTTCAGTTTTTCACCCTGCTGTTTCAGATCATCAGGTAGTGCGCCAAACCAGACGGATGTACCTGCTATTTTCTCTTCCAGTCCCAGCGCCAGCATCAGTTCTGTTTCATGCTGGCCAATGGTCACAACACGTGAAGGTGCCTGACTGAACTTCTCTTTAAACCCACAGTTTTCAACTGTGAGCGGATAGTTAGTGGCGCCCAGGCTGACCAGAGGGAATAACAGTATTGCAGACATGATTAGAGGGGAAGTCAGTTTCATCACTATGCTTTAGGTTATGTTATAACGTAACAATATGCACAATGAAAAAATTTCTGTCAACGCATAGAGAACGACTAAGCAAAGAGCGCTGAATCGCCACGGGTTTAACAGACACCTCAGAGTCATTTAAGATGGCTTAAAGAGAGGTGTCCATGAGCGGTAAGCGTTATCCCGAAGAGTTTAAAATTGAAGCAGTCAAACAGGTTGTTGATCGCG
>Ga0207696_1000366_pt1 | contig 44822 bp, 41 predicted proteins | sample KBSS54metaG_FD_184403 | JGI IMG/M metagenome (GOLD analysis project Ga0207696, IMG submission 184403) | Switchgrass rhizosphere microbial communities from Kellogg Biological Station, Michigan, USA - KBS S5-4 metaG (SPAdes) (version 2) | ecosystem: Host-associated > Plants > Roots > Rhizosphere >... | reverse complement strand
AATGGATGGAACGATTTGTGCAGGCCAGGAAATGAAACGATTCTCCATATGCGCGGTAATAATTATGTTGATTGCAACAGCAGCCAGTTTGCCTTTTGTCCTGAATGCCGGGTTTGGCCAGGCTCCGCAAGGAGAAGGTCTAAGTTTAGTCGAACGCTCTGCAAATTACGTTGATGGACAATTTCGCAACCAGATCCCAACGCTTGGCTATACCGGGCAGAAAAGTAAGCTTGCGGCATGGTGGGGATTTTTAACCGCGAAGCGGGAAAATTCTCGCCCTCAACAACCTCTACCGCTAGTGAAAACTTCACTGGCTAATCTGCCGCTGGAACAAGATACGATGGTCTGGCTCGGGCACTCCTCCTGGTACATCCAGCTGGCCGGCAAACGCATTCTTATCGATCCCGTTTTCAGCAGTTACGCCGCCCCGTTTTCATTTCTCAATAAAGCCTTCCCTGGGGATTACCCGTGGACGGCTGAGTCGATGCCTGAAATCGATCTGCTGATTATCTCCCACGACCATTACGATCATCTGGATTACGCCACCATCAAAGCACTGAAGCCAAAAATCCGCCAGGTGATTACGCCATTGGGCGTTGGTTCGCATCTGCGTTACTGGGGCATAAATAGCGACATCATTCATGAAAAAGACTGGAACCAGACGGTAAAAATCTCGAACGACCTGACGGTGCATGTGTTACCCGCCCGGCATTTCTCTGGCCGCAGTCTGAAGAGCAACCAGACGTTATGGGCGAGTTTTATGTTCGTGACCAATGACAACAAAGTCTATTACAGCGGTGATACCGGCTACGGGCCACACTTCAAAGCTATCGGTGAACAGTTCGGTTCGATCGATTTAGCCATTATGGAAAACGGCCAATATGACAAGGACTGGAGCAATATTCATATGATGCCGCAAGAAACTGCACAAGCCGCAGTAGACCTCAAAGCTCGCGCCATACTTCCGGGCCATGCAGGCCGTTTTGTACTGGCAAATCATACGTGGGATGCGCCTTACAAAAGCCTCGCTGAAGCCAGTATCGGGAAAAATTATCGCCTGTTAACACCAAAGCAGGGTGAGCCTGTGCGGGTAAATGATAACGCACAACAATTTAGCGCCTGGTGGGAATCTGCCAGCGCAATGTAAGCGAACCACGCAGGGGGATGTATGACGATTTCAGCTCAGGTTATCGATACGATTGTTCAGTGGATTGATGACAATTTGCATCGACCATTACGCATTGATGATATTGCCGATCACGCGGGGTATTCGAAGTGGCACTTACAGCGTTTGTTTATGCACTACAAAGGTGAAAGTCTGGGGAAATACATTCGTGAGCGCAAATTGTTGCTGGCCGCGCGTGATTTACGCGACACCGATAACAAGGTTTACGATATTAGTCTGAAGTATGGCTTTGATTCGCAGCAGACGTTTACGCGGATATTTACGCGCACCTTTCATCAGCCACCGGGCAGGTATCGCAGAGAGAACCACAGCCAGCCACAATAACCGGCCATGGTTCACTGTTTCGTAGGCCGGATAAGCGCAAGCGCCATCCGGCAAAAACGATTAATGTGCGTCGATAAATACGATTTTCAGAATGAACAGCAGCGCCACAACAATCACGCATGGGCTGATTTCACGCCAGCGGCCCGTGCCGAGTTTCATCACGCAATAAGAGATGAAGCCCAGCGCGATGCCTTCGGTGATTGAGAAGCTGAAAGGCATCATTACCGCGGTAATAAACGCTGGAACTGCTTCTGTCAGGTCGTCCCACTTCACGCGCGATAAGCTCGACGTCATCAACACGCCCACGTAGATCAACGCACCAGCTGCAGCATATGCCGGAACCATGCCTGCTAACGGGGAAAGGAAGATAACCAACAAGAACAGCAAACCAACGATGACCGCCGTCAGGCCAGTACGCCCGCCAACAGACACGCCAGAAGAGCTTTCGATATACGCGGTAACGGAAGAAGTCCCGATAAATGCACCCGCAACTGAAGACACGCTATCAACGTACAGCGCCTGCTTCATGCGTGGGAATTTCCCTTTTTCGTCGGCAAGCCCGGCTTTGTCTGTCACGCCAATCAGCGTGCCGGATGAGTCAAACAGGTTAACCAACATAAAGGAGAAGATAACACCCGCCAGACCAATGTTCAGCGAACCGGCTAAATCAACCTGGCCGACAACTGACAGCACGCTTGGTGGCGCGGAAACAATACCGTGGTATTGCACGTCGCCCATCATCCAGCCCAGCAGCGTGGTGACTACAATTGAAACCAGCACGGCAGCATGAATATTGCGCGAGGCAAGAATGGCGATGATAAAGAAGCCCAGCGCGCCAAGCAGTACGCTGTGCGAAGTCAGGTTACCGATGGCCACCAGCGTGTCTTTATTAGCCACGATGATCCCGGCATTTTTCAGGCCCATCATGCCGATGAACAGACCAATACCGCTGGTGATACCGACACGCAAACTCACCGGAATGTTCGCAATCATCCAGTAACGCACACGGAAAATGGTCAGCAACAGCAGGCCTACTGCACCCCAGAAAATAGCACCCATCCCAACTTGCCAGGAAATCCCCATCGCACCTACCACCACAAAGGCGAAGAAGGCGTTCAGGCCCATTGCCGGAGCCAATGCGACTGGCAGATTGGCGAAAATACCCATCAGGATGCTACCTAATGCGGCAATCAAACAGGTGGTGACAAAAACGGCCTGGGTATCCATACCAGCGGCGCCAAGGATCTGCGGGTTGACGAAAACGATATACACCATCGTCAGGAAGGTCGTAAGACCGGCGATCACTTCAGTGCGTGCCGTGGTGCCGTGTTCGCGCAGTTTAAACACGCGCTCGAGCAGCCCCGGATTTGCGGCCGGAGTAGATTGTGGTTGGCTCATTAGTGTTAATTCCGAACATTGAGAGGGAAAATCCGTCGTTATCCTATACCAAAAATTCCCAAACATAATGACCCACGCTAATTTTTTTTCATTGAATTTACTTATACGGCAACGATTGCGTGCCGCAAAAATTCTGCAAATTGGGTAAAGTAGATATTTAATCTTATACCCGAGCTACTTCAAGATGCAGGTAGGCGGCAATCGAATGAATCCCGATGAACTTACTCAAGTAAGTGATTCGGGTGAATGAGAGCAGTCAACACCCCTGCATATTGAAGGGCGATGGGTAGAAATAAGGAAGCGGTATGTCCCGGATAGATGCGCTGTTCTTCGACTGCGATGGCACGCTGGTTGATAGTGAGGTTATTTGCTCCAAAGCCTACGTGCATATGTTTGCGCAATACGGCATCGAACTTGCGCTCGAGGAGGTTTTCAAAACTTTCAAGGGAATCAAGCTCTACGAAATAATCGACACGATTAATACCCGCTATGGAGTGAACTTGCCAAAAGATGAACTGGAGCCGGTTTATCGCGCCGAAGTTTCGCGTCTGTTTGATAGCGAGCTGGTAGAGATTGACGGCGCAGCAGCACTAATTGCGCAAATCAACGTGCCGATGTGTATCGTTTCCAACGGCCCGGTCAGCAAAATGCAGCATTCACTGGGCAAAACCGGCATGCTTGGCTATTTCCCGGACAAACTGTTTAGCGGCTATGACATCCAGCTGTGGAAACCGGATCCGGCACTGATGTTCCACGCCGCCGAGGCAATGAATGTGGATGTCAAAAACTGTGTGCTGGTGGATGACTCTATGGCCGGTGCGCAATCCGGTATTGCCGCAGGCATGGAAGTTTTCTATTTTTGCGCCGACCCACACAACCAGCCGATTGATCACCCGAAAGTAACGACGTTTACCGATTTAGCGCAGTTGCCGGAGTTGTGGCGTGCGCGGGGTTGGAATATCACGGTTTAAGAACGATGGCGGATGGCGCAAGCTTATCCGCCCTACAACGACCGCGCTCAGGTGCTTTGACGTAATTCAACCTGGTAGTTGAACAACTCAACACGTGATTCATCTAACTCATCGTCATCATCGTTATTTAGTAACTCAATCAGCATTTTGCCCGCCTCTTTGCCCATTTTTTTATAATCTATACGTATGGACGTTAGTGTCGGATGGGTTTGATCGCAACTGTCAGAGCCATCAAGACAAGCGACTGCGATGTTTCCAGGAATTTTCAGCAAGCGGCGCTGGCACTCAAACATAATCCCCAGGGCAATTTCTTCATGGCTGCAAATAACCGCATCCAGATCCGGCTGGCGTTGCAGTATTTCAGTTAATGCATAACGCCCGAACTGCAGGCTGGCGGCTTCCGGAGTGGTAATCACTTGATCAGAGTTTTGATAGCGGCTGAGCATCGCTTTATGCCAGCCATTAAGCTGCTGGCGTTGCAGGCGGTTGTCCATATGCGCACCAATAAAGCCGATATTTTTATAACCCTGATCCAGCAAATGTTCCGTCAGTTTATGCGAGGCCTCAAAAAAGCCGGTTTCGAGGGAAATCTTCGCCTGACTAAATGGGGAACCCACAACGTTTATCGTCGGAATGTTAGCCTTTTCGAGTATTTGCCAGGTTTTCTCTGCCAGCTGCGAACCAAAAATCACCAGTGCCGCCGGGTTGCTTTGCAGCAGCGTCATTAATATTTCAGCTTCTTTATGCTGATTATGTTCATGACAGCCAAGCAGTAACTGGAATTCGTTTTTATTCAGCACTTGCTGCAGCGACTGCATAAAGCGCGAACTGGCTTTGTCGATCAAGGAAGGAATCAACACCGCGATGGTATTGCTGTGGCCAGAAGCGAGCGCACCAGCTGCCCGATTGGGGATATAACCCAGTTCTTCCACCGCTTGCTCTATCTTCTCGCGCAGTTTATCGGAAACCTGTTCCGGCGTTCTTAATGCCCGAGAAACGGTCATGGTTCCAACGCCTGCATAATTGGCAACTTCTTGCAGTGTGACCCGCCCGGTACCTCGGCGCTTACGCGTTTTTTCCATTCTGGCTCCCCGAGTTAATACAACTAACTGTTTTCATTATTTTTAATTCACCGTCTGTTCGTCAGACTATTGATCACGTTAGCAAAAACTCTCACGCATTGTATATGCAGGAACTGGATATAGCCAAAGTCAGACCTGGGATAAATGATAGCGCTATCACAATCCTTGATAGCGCTATCAGGTAGCGCTATCAAATGAGACAACCATCACATTAATGTCTGCGCAAAAAATCTACCCTCCTGTTAATTATCATCGGGAGTTATCAGTCGCATGTTAAAGAATCTATTAACCACAGAGGTCATTCAGGTCGTAGAACAGGCTAAAGACTGGCGCGATGCCGTGGCTATTTCATGTCGTCCGCTGATTGAAAATGGTTCGATCGAACCACGTTATGTTGACGCTATTTATCGCACTCATGAATCTATCGGTCCGTATTACGTGGTAGGGCCAGGCATTGCGATGCCACACGCTCGTCCGGAAGAAGGTGCAAATAAACTCGCACTGGCGCTGACGCTGATTACTTCAGGTGTGAATTTTGATGCGGATGAAAACGATCCGGTGAAATTGCTGATTGTGCTGGCCGCGACTGACAGCACCAGCCACATCGAAGCGATTTCCCAACTCGCCCAGTTATTCGATAACGAACAAGACATTCAGGCCATTTTGAAGGCCAAAACAACGCAGGACATTTTGTCCGTCATTGCGCGCTATTAATCCAGGGGAACAATTATGAAAATTACAGTGGTTTGCGGTAACGGCTTAGGTACTAGCCTGATGATGGAAATGAGCATTAAAACCATTCTGAAAGATCTTTCCGTTAATGCAGACGTCGACCATGTCGATCTCGGTTCAGCTAAAGGCACGCCAAGCGATATCTATGTCGGCACTAAAGACATTGCCGAGCAGTTAGTCGCGCAGTCTGTAGGCGGAAAAATCGTCGCACTGGACAACATGATCGATAAGAAAGCCATGAAAGAACGTTTGTCCGTGGCATTAACCGAATTAGGCGCACTGTAAGCAGGAGTCGATATGGATTTCTTTCGTTTTTTGATGAGCGATGTGCTTTCTGAACCAGCAGTGTTGGTAGGTCTAATCGCCTTGATTGGTCTGATCGCACAGAAAAAACCGGTCACAGAATGCATTAAAGGCACCGTCAAAACCATTATGGGTTTTGTGATTTTAGGTGCAGGTGCCGGACTGGTAGTTTCTTCTCTGGGTGATTTTGCGAACATTTTCCAGCACGCCTTTGGTATTCAGGGTGTGGTACCAAACAATGAAGCCATTGTTTCCGTCGCACAGAAAAGCTTCGGTAAAGAGATGGCGATGATCATGTTCTTCGCGATGGTTATCAATATATTGATTGCCCGTTTCACACCATGGAAATTTATCTTCCTGACCGGTCATCACACATTATTTATGTCGATGATGGTAGCTGTGATCCTGGCAACCGCAGGCATGAGCGGTGTAACGCTGATTGCTGTTGGCTCTTTGGTAGTTGGCGTGGCAATGGTCTTTTTCCCAGCCATTGCGCACCCTTACATGAAGAAAGTCACCGGTTCTGACGACGTCGCAATCGGCCACTTCTCAACATTGTCTTACGTGCTGGCAGGGTTCATCGGCAGCAAATTTGGTAATAAAGAACACTCGACTGAAGACATGAATGTGCCGAAAAGTCTGCTGTTCTTGCGTGATACACCAGTGGCTATCTCCTTTACCATGAGCATTATCTTCCTGGTGACCTGCCTGTTTGCTGGTGCAGACGTAGTGAAAGAGCTAAGCGGTGGTAAGAACTGGTTCATGTTCTCTATCATGCAATCCATCACTTTCGCGGCTGGTGTATACATCATTCTGCAAGGTGTGCGTATGGTAATTGCGGAGATCGTTCCGGCGTTCAAAGGTATTTCCGACAAGCTAGTGCCGAACGCGAAGCCTGCGCTTGATTGCCCGGTCGTCTTCCCTTATGCGCCTAACGCGGTGCTGGTTGGCTTCCTGAGCAGCTTTGCCGCAGGTTTAATCGGTATGTTCGCTTTGTATCTGCTGAACATGACGGTGATTATTCCAGGTGTGGTGCCACACTTCTTCGTGGGTGCTGCGGCAGGTGTGTTTGGCAATGCAACCGGCGGGCGTCGAGGGGCGATTTTGGGGGCGTTTGCGCAGGGCTTGCTGATTACCTTCCTGCCAGTGTTCTTGCTGCCAGTACTGGGCGATATCGGCTTTGCTAACACCACGTTCAGTGATGCTGACTTTGGTGCCCTGGGGATTCTGTTAGGCATTATCGTTCGCTAATCGTTGAACGACGCACCAATAAAAACGCCAGCGATTCGCTGGCGTTTTTTTATGAGTTTTATGATTACTCTTTCGGGTCTTTACCAGCCAACAGCTTATCCAGCTCATCGCCGCCGACATGACGGAAGTCCTGTCCTTTAACGAAGTAGAAAATAAACTCACAGATGTTCTGGCAACGGTCACCGATGCGTTCGATAGAACGCGCACAGAACAGTGCAGTCAGCACACTTGGAATAGTGCGTGAGTCTTCCATCATATAAGTCATCAACTGACGCACGATGCCTTCATATTCCTGGTCAACTTTCTTATCTTCGCGATAGATACGCACCGCTTCGTCGAGATCCATACGCGCAAACGCGTCAAGCACGTCATGCAGCATTTGCACGGTGTGGCGGCCTAATGATTCCAGGCTCACCAGCAGTGGCTGATGTTGCTGCGAGAATTTCTCCAGCGCCGTGCGGCAGATTTTATCTGCTACGTCGCCGATACGTTCCAGCTCAGAAATCGTTTTGATGATGGCCATCACCAGGCGCAAGTCACTGGCGGTTGGCTGACGTTTAGCGATGATGCGCACACAGGCTTCATCAATCGCCACTTCCATCATGTTAACTTTCTGATCACCTTCGATAACGCGCTTTGCCAGCTCGCCATCTTGATTGTGCATGGCGGTGATAGCATCAGAAAGCTGTTGCTCCACCAGCCCACCCATGGTCATTACCTGAGTGCGGATATATTCCAGCTCGGCGTTAAACTGGCCGGAAATGTGTTTGTTGAGATTGAGGCTATCCATTTTGTTCTCCAAATCAACCGTAGCGGCCAGTAATATAGTCTTCAGTCTGCTTCTTGGCAGGCGTGGTAAACAGCGTGTCGGTTTCGCTAAATTCAATCAGCTCACCCAGGTACATAAATGCGGTGTGGTCTGAACAACGTGCCGCCTGCTGCATGTTGTGGGTCACGATTACCACGGTGTAATCTTCTTTTAGCTCGGTGATAAGCTCTTCAATGCGACCGGTAGAGATTGGGTCAAGCGCTGAACACGGTTCATCAAGCAGCAACACTTCCGGGCGAATCGCAATACCACGCGCGATGCACAGACGCTGCTGCTGGCCACCGGAGAGACTGTATCCGCTCTGGTGTAATTTATCTTTGGTTTCATTCCACAATGCGGCTTTGGTCAAAGCCCACTGCACACGTTCGTCCATATCACTGCGTGACAGCTTTTCAAACAGACGCACACCGAAGGCGATGTTGTCATAAATCGACATTGGGAATGGCGTCGGCTTCTGGAACACCATGCCGACTTTGGCACGCAGCAGGGCGATATCCTGGCTCTGAGTGAGGATGTTTTCCCCATCCAGCAGAATTTCACCTTCGGCACGCTGCTCTGGGTAGAGCGAGTACATTTTGTTAAATGTACGCAGCAGGGTGGATTTGCCACAGCCTGACGGGCCAATGAACGCGGTAACCTGGTTCTTAGCGATATCCAGATTGATGTTTTTCAGGGCATGGAACTTACCGTAATAGAAGTTCAAATCACGAACCTGAATTTTGTCTGGGGTAGTATCGACCATACTCATCTGTTTCTTAATCTCCATCCGACGCCGCCTTTGCCGCGCCGTAAAATTTAACCGTGTTTACTCTTCGCGAAAATCACACGCGCCAGAATATTTAGCAGCAGTACGCAAAGGGTAATAATCAGAACGCCAGCCCAGGCTAACTGTTGCCATTCGGCAAACGGGCTCATGGCAAATTTGAATATCGTCACCGGCAGGTTGGCAATCGGCTGCATCATGTCCGTGCTCCAGAACTGGTTGGAGAGGGACGTGAACAGCAGAGGGGCCGTTTCACCCGCGATACGTGCAATCGCCAGCAATACCCCGGTAATAATCCCGGAAACAGACGCTTTCAGCGTTATCGCGGAAATCATTTTCCACTTTGGCGTACCCAGCGCGTAAGCCGCTTCACGCAGGCTGTCTGGCACCAGTTTCATCATGTTTTCAGTGGTGCGAATCACAATTGGGATTTGCAGCAATGCCAGCGCAATCACCCCGGCCCAACCGGAGAAATGCTGCATCTTCGCCACCACAACGGTGTAAACAAACAGGCCGACAACAATTGATGGTGCAGAAAGCAGGATGTCATTGATAAAACGAATGACTTCAGCCAGAGCGGATTTGCGACCGTACTCAGCCAGATAAATCCCGGCCATGATGCCCAGCGGCGTACCGAAAACAGTCGCCCACAGAATTAACAAGCCGCTACCCGCAAGGGCGTTTGCTAAGCCCCCGCCTTCGGTATTTGGCGGTGGTGTCATTTCGGTAAACAGCGCAATCGACATACCGTCGATACCGCGCGTAACGGTTGAGAACAAAATCCATACCAGCCAGAACAGGCCGAACGCCATGGTTCCCATTGAAAGTGTCAGAGCTACGCGGTTTTTGAACCGACGACGAGCCTGCATTTTGCGGCGAGATTCAGCTAACGCCGCGCGGCTTTGCATTTCCATTGTCGTCATGAACGCGCTCCTTCATTCTTCGCCAGACGCATAACCATGAACTTCGAGATAGCCAGTACGATAAAGGTGATCACAAACAGAATCAGGCCCAGTTCCATTAATGCTGCGGTGTGAAGGCCAGATTCCGCTTCAGCAAATTCATTAGCCAGAGCAGAAGTAATACTGTTGCCCGGCATATACAGCGAGGCGCTGTCGAGTTGGTAGGTGTTACCGATGATAAAGGTCACCGCCATGGTTTCACCCAATGCACGGCCCAGCCCCAACATCACACCACCAATCACGCCGTTTTTAGTGAACGGTAAAACGATGCGCCAGATAACTTCCCATGTGGTGCAGCCAATACCATAGGCTGACTCTTTCATCATCACAGGAGTTTGTTCGAATACATCGCGCATAACCGCCGCAATGTACGGAATGATCATGATTGCCAGAATGACGCCTGCGGCAAGAATACCAATACCGAACGCCGGGCCGGAGAACAGCTCGCCAACAATCGGCACAGAAGAAAGCACGTTGCCGACAGGTTCCTGGAAGTACTTCGCAAACAGCGGAGCAAAGATGAACAAGCCCCACATGCCGTACACAATACTTGGAATTGCCGCCAGCAGTTCGATGGCGATACCCAACGGGCGACGCAACCAGTTCGGTGCCAGTTCTGTCAGGAACAATGCGATACCAAAACTGACTGGCACAGCAATTAACAGCGCGATAAACGAGGTTACCAGCGTGCCGTAAATCGGCACCAGTGCACCGTAAATATCGTTAGGAGCATCCCACTCTTTCGTCCACAGGAACGAGAAACCAAACTTCTGAATGCTCGGCCAGGAGGAGATAATTAGGGAGATGATGATGCCGCCAAGAAGAAATAGCACAATCAGCGCAGCCAGTTTTACCAGCGCGCTGAAAATGACATCACCTTGTTTGCCAGGGGACTTGAACGTCGGCTTACTTACCGCCATAGCTTACTCTTTGTAGTGTTGGGTTGACCCGGCGTAAGTTACTCTATACACCGGGTTTTATCACCCGAGCTTTAAAAAATTAGTACAGCGCTTTACCGGAGCTGTCTTTTACGTTGGTCTTCCATGCAGCACGAACCTGCTCAACCACGGAATCTGGCAGGGAAGCATAATCCAGCTCGTTAGCCTGTTTTGCACCCTCTTTATAAGCCCAGTCGAAGAACTTCAGCACTTCAGCACCTTGCTCTGGGTTCTTCTGCTCTTTGTGAACCAGGATGAAGGTCGTGGACGTGATTGGCCACGCAGCCTCACCTTTCTGGTTAGTCAGATCCTGAGCGAAGGTTTTGCTCCAGTCCGCGCCTTTAGCCGCGTTAGCAAAGTTTTCTTCAGAAGGGGCTACCGGCTTGCCATCTGCGGAAACCAGTTTGGTATAAGCCAGGTTGTTCTGCTTAGCGTAAGCATATTCAACATAACCGATTGAACCAGGCAGACGCTGTACGAAGGCTGCGATGCCGTCATTACCTTTGCCGCCCAAACCTGTCGGCCAGTTTACCGTTGAGCCTGCACCCACTTTAGTTTTCCACTCTTCGTTCACTTTCGCCAGGTAGCTGGTGAAGACGAAAGAAGTACCGGAACCGTCAGCGCGACGCACAACAGCGATGTTTTGTGATGGCAGTTTCATGCCTGGGTTGAGTTTAGCGATAGCTGCATCATCCCATTTTTTGATTTTGCCCAGGTAGATGTCACCCAGTGTTGCACCGTCGAGCACCAGCTCACCGGATTTCACGCCCGGCAGGTTTACTGCCAGAACAACACCGCCGATAACAGTCGGGAACTGGAACAGCCCTTCTTGTTGCAGTTTGTCGTCAGCCAGTGGGGCATCAGACGCACCGAAATCAACAGTGTTAGCAATGATTTGTTTAACGCCACCGGAGGAGCCGATACCCTGGTAATTTACTTTGTTACCAGTTGATTTATTGTAGGTATCTGCCCATTTGGCATACACCGGCGCAGGGAAGGTTGCACCGGCACCAGTCAGGCTTGCAGCGGCGTTTGCGCCAAAAGCAGTCAGGGATAAGGTCGCGGCGACAACAGTTGCGACAGTGGTACGCATAACTTTCATAATGTCTCCTGCAGAGGTGAACGTAAATCGTTGTTTAGTGAATGCAGGATAGAAAATAGGACAGTTTAGTGACAGTTAAATGTACGAAATATGACAGTTTTATGACAGCATCCTGCAACCAGAACACCAACAAATAAAAACATTTAAAATCAATCAATTGACATCAATAACAACAATCACTTTGTCGAAGATTATTTTTGTGTGACAGATAGAATTGTAGTTGAAGATGACAGTTTGTCATAAAAGCCGTGAACAGAGCTTCTGCCATGACAGCGAAAAAAGAGCCGCCAAGTGGCAGCTCTTGTAACGACTGTGACAATCAACCCAACCTAGTTGCCGCGATACACCTGTTGGCCTTCGAACATCGTCCACAGAACTTTTGCATCCCTGAGGCTTTCAATGCTGACTTTCTCGAGATTGCGATCAAACAGCACGAAGTCCGCACTCTTGCCTACAGCAATGGAGCCAATCTCTTTATCACGACCAATCACTTTCGCCGCATTGATGGTATAGGCCTGCAACATCGCTGCCCGGTCGATCTTTTCACTATCTGGAGGAAGCTCACCCAGTTCCCCTTTACGCGTCACTGCAGTGTAAATTGCCAGTAACGGATTAGGGCTGGAGACCGGCCAGTCGCTGGCTCCCGCAATTAAGGCGTGATGGCGGTATAAGTCCCCAGCCGGATAGAGATGTGTTAATAACGGTGCCGGAACTTTTCCTTCCAGCATGGTAGTTGTCGCACCATCACTATCTATACCAGCCCACAACAGTTGCATTGATGCCGCCACGTTAAGTTGCTGGAAGCGTGGAAGACTTTCCGGGCTGACCACTTCAAGGTGGGTAATGCTGTGCAAAATATTGCTGTTACCGTTCGCTTTGCGGGTACAGGCAACGGCATCCAGTGATTCCTGAACCGCACGGTCACCGATGGCATGGAAATGCACAATCATGTTTTCGGCATCAGCCTTAGCAATCAGCTGGCAATACTTCGCCTTGTCGAGCGTATCGTTACCGCTGTAATCTGGTCGATTAAGATAAGGCTGGCTCAGCTTCGCCGTTTGAGAAGGGTATTCGATTACGCCATCCTGGAAGATTTTAATGCCCATCAGTTTGACATCAGGCGTCTGCGAGAATTGTTCTCTGATCGCAGCAATATCATCAATGGTGGCAGGAGAAGCGTTGATATTGACCAATGCCAGTCCGGTCATATGGCCGGTTAATTTACCGGCTTTTGCCAGAGCGGTATAAGCCGGAAGCACGCCTAAATCATTGCGCCCAGGGCTTGCATTAAACATCGGTGACAGCGGGCGAGTATTGCTCAGTGGCTCCATCCAGGCCGTTAACCCAAAACTGTTCATTACATCCGCTCCCGCTATAACAGCGCGGGAAAGTTTGGCGTCATCCATAGGTGGAATAGAACCCATTACATGGTCCCATGCGCCTTCCGTCATGAAGCCGGTTATTTTACCGTCTGGCGTTAATATCGTTCCAGATTTTATATTGGCATCTGCCTTCTCAAGCGTTTCGGCGGTAATACCCGATTTAATTAGCATCGCCTGATTAGCCCAACCGGTATGAGCATCTGCTCCCGCTAATACCACCGGGATGTTTTTATATTCTGGCGAATTAAACACGCTATCCAGCAGTGGTATATTATCCCAATAACTTAGCGGTACATTACTGTAAAATTGTATACCGCGAATATCGCGTTGCGGGTTATTGTTATTTTTCTCGACAAATGCACGAATAGCAGCGGCATCATTCATGCCATCTGGAAACTCCAGGGTGAGTGTCTGGAACCCGGCATAAGCCACATGCGCATGGCTATCGATGAGTCCAGGCATGAGGTACTTGCCTTTTAAATCAACACGCTGAGCGTTTTCCCCTAGCTGTTGGAGAACATCCTGATATTTACCCACAGCAATAATATTTTTGCCTTCTATACCTATGGCTTCAGGATGGAGAACATTCGGATCAGAACTATATATTTCCCCGCCATAGATAATCGTTTTATTATCACTCTGCTGGGCAGCGACAGAATAAGAAGAAATAGCGAGGGCACACACCAGATAAAGCATCGAGCGTTTCATTATTAACTCCATTGTGTTGTATTACATTTGCAAATAAATACGACAGTTATTGTTGTAAATATTTATACTGCTGGTGTGCTTTTTAACGGAATAAAAATATCAAAAACATAATAATCCAGGGCAACATCTGTTTCGTTATAATATTTCTCATAACACGGAATATCGCTTCTGGTTAATCCCCGGTTCTTTATCCAGGCAAAAGCAATATCCCATGCGGTATCCAGATGCTCGCCATAGACAGCGAATTTACACACGGCGTAAGTCCCACCGGCTATCGTCTGAACGGCAACACCTCGGCCAGGCTTTTCCCCATCGTGCAGTTCAATACAGACATCGGTGCGGCATCGCGATTCCAGGGTTACCTCTGGCGCATCCCAGTAAATACATATCATCCCAGCTGGTTGCAGAGGTGTCCTGACAGGGAATGAGTTAAACAGATCCTGGTGCGTTAGCCAGCAAGTCTCTTTCCCATAAGCTCCAAATCTGCGCATATATGCCACCCGTCGAGCAGGCTGCGAAACAATGCTGGCAGAGACGAAGTTGGCCTCCTGCCAGCCGCTCTGCATGTCCTCATCCCTCAGAGAATAGGTGCTTTTTTCGGCTCCGACGTTTCCTGTCTTGCTTTTCGTCTCCGCGGAATACTGACGGTAAAACTCCCCAGGCGAGACAGAAAAATGCTGGCGGAATGCTTTGGCAAAGTTCTGCGAGCTTGAGAACCCGACCCGTAGTGCAAGGTCGGTAATATCTTTTCGAGGAGACTCGATAAGCCACATCGCCGCCCTTTCCATACGCAAACGACGGGTAAAACCAGCAATGGTTTCTCCTACCTGAGCCTTGAAAATACGATGGAAGTGAAAACTGGAGACGGCGACAGCACTGGCGATTTCTTCCAGTGTCGGGTTAAAGCAGAGATTCTGGCTAATGTAATCCATCGCCTTAAATACCTGCATTCGGTAATCCTGAGGCATAGCGTTAACTATCTTCTGAATGGCGCGAGTTCATTCCGGTAATTTACGGACAGAAAGCCTGTTAGGGTACGCATTAATCAGCAACGTGTGAGCCGGGCATAAAAAAATCCGGTGTGCTTTTCTATCAGCACCACCGGATTTTTTATTAGTGACGATTCTGTAAGCAGAATCGCCTTAGCGAACGCGCTTTATTCTACGGTGACAGATTTCGCCAGGTTACGTGGCTGGTCAACGTCGGTGCCTTTGATCAGCGCAACGTGATAAGACAGCAACTGCAACGGTACAGTGTAGAAGATAGGTGCGATGACTTCTTCCACATGTGGCATCTCGATGATGTGCATGTTGTCGCTACTGGTAAATCCTGCATCCTGATCGGCGAAGACATACAGATGACCGCCACGAGCACGAACTTCTTCGATGTTCGATTTCAGTTTTTCCAGCAGTTCGTTGTTTGGAGCCACAACGATAACCGGCATGTCCGCATCAATCAGCGCCAGTGGGCCGTGTTTCAGCTCACCCGCCGCGTAGGCTTCTGCGTGGATATAAGAAATCTCTTTGAGCTTCAGCGCGCCTTCCATTGCGATTGGATACTGGTCGCCACGGCCTAAGAACAGCGCATGATGTTTGTCAGAGAAATCTTCAGCCAGCGCTTCAATGCGTTTGTCCTGAGACAACATTTGCTCAATGCGGCTCGGCAGCGCCTGCAAACCATGAACAATATCTTGCTCAATAGACGCATCAGCCCCTTTCAGGCGGCTCAGTTTCGCCACCAGCATCAGCAGAACGGTAAGCTGAGTGGTAAATGCTTTGGTGGATGCGACACCGATTTCAGTGCCCGCATTAGTCATCAGCGCCAGATCGGATTCGCGCACCAGGGAAGAACCCGGCACGTTACAGATAGCCAGTGAACCCAAATAACCCAGCTCTTTGGACAAACGCAGCGCCGCGAGGGTATCTGCCGTTTCGCCGGACTGAGAAAGGGTGATCATCAGGCTATTACGGCGCACCGCCGATTTACGGTAGCGGAATTCAGAAGCGATTTCGACATCACACGGCACGCCTGCCAGTGATTCAAACCAGTAGCGCGAAACCATGCCCGAGTTATAAGAAGTGCCGCACGCCACAATCTGGATGTGCTCAACCTGAGACAGCATTTCGTTAGCTTTCGGGCCAAGCTCAGAGAGATCAACCGCACCGTGGCTAATGCGCCCGGTCAGGGTATTTTTAATCGCGTTCGGTTGTTCGTAGATTTCTTTCTGCATGTAGTGGCGATAAATACCTTTGTCGCCCGCGTCATATTGCAGATTAGATTCGATGTCCGGACGTTTAACCTGCTCGCCTTTGGTGTCAAACACGGTGACAGCACGACGAGTCACTTCCGCGATGTCGCCTTCTTCCAGGAAGATAAAGCGACGCGTGACCGGCAACAGAGCCAGTTGGTCGGATGCGATAAAGTTTTCACCCATGCCGAGGCCGATAACCATCGGGCTACCAGAACGCGCTGCCAGCAGAACGTCCGGATTGCGGGTATCCATGATCACAGTACCGTAAGCGCCACGCAGTTGCGGGATAGTATGCAGCACGGCTTCACGCAGAGTACCGCCCTGCTCCAGTTCCCAGTGAACTAAATGCGCGATAACTTCGGTATCGGTCTGTGAAACGAAGGTGTAACCGCGACCCTGCAGTGTTTCACGCAGTGGTTCATAGTTTTCAATAATACCGTTGTGAACCACAACAATATGTTCGGAAACATGCGGGTGAGCGTTTACTTCGGAAGGTTCGCCGTGAGTTGCCCAGCGAGTGTGAGCTATACCGGTACCGCCATGCAGCGCAGTTTCCGCTGCTGCTTCAGCCAGTTTGTTCACTTTACCCAAGCGGCGCAGACGGGTCATATGACCTTTTTCGTCAACTACAGCCAGACCCGCGGAGTCATAACCACGGTATTCCAGACGACGTAGTCCTTCGAGAAGGATTTCAGCGATATCACGTTGCGCAACCGCGCCAACAATTCCACACATAAGATTAGTTTCCTGATAATGGCATTACGCCATGTGTTGTCGCTGACCTGTATTTTCCGGTTTTTTCCGGAGCCCCGAGCCTTGTAGAGAGTGGGGTTATAGTTTTGGTACTGCAATTGGGCGGGGGAATATGTTTTCCCCTCACCAAAAAACGCCTTCTCCTGAGGGAGAGGGGATAAAATTATTTTTTCTTCACCGGACGCTGCCAGCCCTGGATATGAGTCTGCTTCACGCGACTCACTACCAGTTCATCTTCACCCACGTTACGCGTGACAGTCGTGCCCGCGCCAATGGTTGCGCCACGAGCCACGGTCACCGGTGCCACCAGCTGGCTGTCGGAACCGACAAATACATCATCGCCGATGATAGTTTTAAACTTGTTCGCACCGTCGTAATTACAGGTAATGGTGCCGGCACCGATATTCACGTTATCGCCAATTTCAGCATCGCCTAAATAACTCAAATGACCGGCTTTGGAACCTTTACCTAAACGGGCTTTTTTCATTTCCACGAAGTTGCCAACGTGCGCGCCTTCTGCCAGTTCGGCCCCAGGACGCAAACGAGCAAATGGACCGATGGTGCACGCGCTCGCAAGATTTGCATCTTCCACAACGGAATACGGGCTGATTTCACAGTCATCGCCAATCACGCTGTTTTTAATCACGCAACCGGTACCAATTTTGACGCGATGACCTAACGTCACTTTTCCTTCAATAATGACATTAGTATCAATTTCAACATCACGCCCATGTGTCAGTTCACCGCGTAGGTCGAAACGAGACGGATCACGCAACATGACCCCTGCTAACAGCAGTTTATCGGCCTGCTCAGTTTGGTAGACGCGCTCAAGGCGGGACAGTTGCAGACGGTTGTTTACGCCTTCAACTTCACTTAAACGATCGGGATGAACTGCCGTTATTTCGCGTCCTTCATGGTGTGCCAGCGCGATAATATCGGTGATATAGAATTCACCCTGAGCATTGTTGTTATCGAGCTTCGCCAACCAACGTTTCAGGTCAGCGCCATTGGCCACCAGAATACCGGTGTTGATTTCGTCAATTTTGCGTTGTTCTTCTGTGGCATCTTTATGTTCAACAATGCCTACAACTTTTCCATTTTCACGAGCGATGCGGCCATAACCGGTTGGATCGTCCAGTTTTACCGTGAGCAGACCAATGCCACCTTGCGGTTTGGCATCACGCAGGCGTTGTAAGGATTCAACAGAAATAAGCGGCACGTCGCCGTAGAGCATCAGGATATCTTCATCATCGGCAAAGAAAGGTGCCGCTTGCTGCATCGCGTGGCCGGTGCCTAATTGCTCAGCCTGCAAAACCCAGTTAAGTACGCCATCACCGAGCGTGTTTTTCAGCAAGTCACCACCGTGACCGTAAACCAGATGCACACGCTGCGCGCCTAAATTATTCGCCGCATCAATAACATGCTGAACCATAGGTTTCCCGGCAAGGGTATGTAATACCTTCGGGAGGTCTGAATACATGCGAGTCCCTTTGCCTGCGGCTAGGATAACCACGCTCATCGCATTGTTTGACATACGCGTCCTGACTTTAATTTGAGAGTGAAGTAAAACGATTTCTCGTTGAAAATTCTACATATTTTGCAACACAAATTGCACTGCCGGAAATTTATACATCGCGGCAGAATGCAGACAGATTTGACGGCTAAGTTTAGGCTTTTTTGCTGCAAACAAGTACTACAGATGCGTATGAAAGGAGCTATGCCATTGGTTTAAAGCTTATTTTCAACCTGAAATAAAGCCTGGTTTATTGCTAAGAATGGCTGTCGAAGAGGTAAAAAAAAATGCCAGTCAGGGAAACCTGGCTGGCATTTGTCTTTTCAAGCAGGTAGTTACATCGCTTTTCTGGTCAACTCGATAACACGAAGTTTCGCGATCGCTTTAGCCAGTTCAGCAGAAGCCTGAGCGTAGTCCACATCTCCGTGGGAAGTGTGCATACGCTCTTCCGCTTTACGCTTCGCTTCCAGGGCTCGAGCTTCGTCGAGGTCCTGCCCACGAATCGCGGTATCGGCCAGCACCGTAACGGTGCCAGGTTGCACTTCCAACACACCACCGGACAGGTAGATATACTCTTCTTGTCCGTGCTGTTTCACGATGCGGATCATACCAGGCTTAATGGCGGTGAGCAGCGGTGCGTGACCAGGGTAAATACCCAGTTCACCTTCGCAACCCGTTACCTGGATCTTCTCAACCAGACCGGAGAACATTTGGCTCTCCGCGCTGACGACGTCCAGGTGGTAAGTCATTGCCATATCACCCTCCGATTAAGGCGTTAAAGTTTTTTGGCTTTCTCAACAGCTTCGTCGATAGTACCAACCATGTAGAACGCCTGCTCTGGCAGATGGTCGTACTCGCCGTCCATGATGCCTTTAAAGCCACGGATAGTATCTTTCAGCGATACGAACTTGCCCGGAGAACCGGTAAAGACTTCTGCTACGAAGAATGGCTGAGACAGGAAGCGCTGAATCTTACGCGCACGTGCTACAACCAATTTATCTTCTTCAGAAAGTTCATCCATACCAAGAATGGCGATGATATCTTTCAGTTCCTGGTAACGTTGCAGGATTGACTGCACGCCACGCGCGGTGTCGTAGTGTTCCTGGCCAACAACCAGTGGATCTAACTGACGGCTGGTGGAATCCAGTGGATCTACCGCAGGGTAGATACCCAGAGACGCGATGTTACGGCTCAGTACCACGGTTGCATCCAAGTGCGCAAAGGTGGTGGCTGGAGATGGGTCAGTCAAGTCATCCGCAGGTACGTATACCGCTTGAACAGAAGTGATTGAGCCAGTTTTGGTGGAGGTAATACGCTCCTGCAAAACACCCATCTCTTCTGCCAGAGTTGGCTGGTAACCTACCGCAGATGGCATACGACCCAGCAGTGCAGATACTTCTGTACCGGCCAGGGTATAACGGTAAATGTTATCAACGAACAGCAGAACGTCACGACCTTCGTCACGGAACTTCTCAGCCATGGTCAGACCGGTCAGTGCTACGCGCAGACGGTTACCTGGTGGTTCGTTCATCTGGCCATAAACCAGTGATACTTTGTCCAGAACGTTGGAGTCGGTCATTTCGTGGTAGAAGTCGTTACCCTCACGAGTACGCTCACCCACGCCTGCAAACACAGAGTAACCAGAGTGCTCAATCGCGATGTTACGAATAAGCTCCATCATGTTTACAGTTTTACCTACACCCGCACCACCGAACAGACCGACTTTACCGCCCTTAGCGAACGGACAAATCAGGTCCATTACTTTGATGCCGGTTTCCAGCAGATCCTGGGAGCTAGACAGTTCTTCGTAGCTTGGTGCAGCACGGTGAATAGCCCAACGCTCTTCTTCGCCGATATCGCCTTTCATGTCGATAGGCTCGCCCAGGACGTTCATGATACGGCCCAGAGTCGCTTTACCTACCGGCACTTCAATTGGGTGATCGAGGTTAGTCACTTCCAGACCGCGACGCAGGCCGTCAGAAGTACCCATGGCGATAGTACGAACTACGCCACCACCCAGCTGTTGCTGAACTTCCAGCACCAGACGTTCTTTACCATTTGTAACCTCAAGGGCGTCGTACACTTTTGGTACGGCATCCTGAGGGAACTCGACGTCCACCACGGCGCCGATTACCTGGATAATCTTTCCAGTAGCCATCTCGAATCCTCTAAATACGTAAACCTGGTTATACCGCGGAAGCGCCACCGACGATTTCGGTGAGTTCCTGAGTAATGCTGGCCTGACGAGCTTTGTTGTAAACCAACTGCAGCTCTTTAATCAGGCTGCCGCCATTGTCGGTAGCGGCTTTCATCGCCACCATTCGTGCGGCCTGCTCGCTGGCCAGGTTTTCTACGACGCCCTGATAAACCTGAGATTCCACATAACGGCGCAGCAAGGTGTCCAGCAGCGCTTTAGGATCAGGTTCATACAGATAATCCCAGGATTTCTTCTTCAACTCACCGTCTTCTGCTGGCGGTAACGGCAGCAGTTGGGTGAGGGTAGGAACCTGAGACATTGTGTTAATAAATTTGTTGCTGACAACATACAGCTTGTCCAGACGGCCTTCATCGTAGGCCTGCAACATCACTTTCACCGGGCCAATCAACTCGGACACGGAAGGGAAATCACCCATACCTGTCACTTGGGCAACAATATTGCCGCCTACAGAGTTGAAGAAAGAGACGCCTTTGGAGCCGATCATTGCGATTTCGCTTTGAACGCCTTTATCGGACCACTCTTTCATGTCAGCCAGCAGCTTTTTGAACAGGTTAGTGTTCAAGCCACCACACAGACCACGGTCAGTGGACACCACCAGGTAGCCCACGCGTTTGATTTCGCGTTCATCCAGGTAAGGGTGTTTGTATTCAAGATTACCCAGAGCAAGGTGGCCAATCACTTTACGCATTGTTGTTGCGTAAGGACGGCTGGCAGCCATGCGTTCCTGCGATTTACGCATTTTGGACGCGGCGACCATTTCCATTGCTTTGGTGATCTTCTGCGTGTTCTGGACGCTTGCGATCTTACTACGTATCTCTTTTGCGCCGGCCATGAGCTTCTCCTCAATGCCTTGCGGCTTGCCCTAAGACAAGCCGCCAGACTTTACCAGGACTGAGTTGCTTTGAAGGAATCGAGGATGCCTTTCAGCTTGCCTTCGATTTCGTCGTTATAGCCACCAGATTGGTTGATTTCTTGCATCAGTGGAGCATGGTCACGGTCAACGTAAGCCATCAGAGCGGCTTCGAAGCTACCGATTTTAGCCAGTTCCACATCTTCGAGGTAACCACGTTCAGCAGCGAACAGAACCAGAGACTGCTGCGCAACAGACATCGGCGCATATTGTTTCTGCTTCAGAAGCTCGGTCACTTTTTGACCGTGATTCAGCTGCTTACGGGTCGCGTCGTCAAGGTCAGATGCAAACTGAGAGAACGCAGCCAGTTCACGATACTGTGCCAGAGCGGTACGGATACCACCGGACAGTTTTTTCATGATCTTGGTCTGAGCAGCACCACCAACACGCGATACGGAGATACCCGGGTTAACCGCAGGACGAATACCGGCGTTAAACAGGTTGGATTCCAGGAAGATCTGACCATCGGTAATAGAAATTACGTTGGTCGGAACGAACGCGGAAACGTCGCCAGCTTGAGTTTCGATAATCGGCAGAGCAGTCAGGGAACCGGTTTTACCTTTCACTTCACCTTTGGTGAATGCTTCAACGTACTCGGCGTTAACACGCGCAGCACGTTCCAGCAGACGGGAGTGGAGGTAGAACACGTCGCCTGGGAATGCTTCACGACCTGGTGGACGACGAAGCAGCAGGGAGATCTGGCGGTACGCAACAGCCTGTTTAGACAGGTCATCGTATACGATCAGTGCATCTTCACCGCGGTCACGGAAGTATTCGCCCATTGCGCAACCAGCATACGGAGCCAGGTATTGCAGTGCAGCGGATTCAGAAGCAGTAGCAACAACCACGATGGTGTTAGCCAGTGCGCCGTGTTCTTCCAGTTTGCGAACCACGTTAGAAATAGTGGATGCTTTCTGGCCGATAGCAACGTAGATACATTTGATGCCGGAATCACGTTGGTTGATGATGGCATCGATCGCCAGCGCTGTTTTACCAGTCTGACGGTCACCGATGACCAGCTCACGCTGACCACGGCCGATTGGAATCATGGCATCAACAGACTTATAACCAGTCTGAACTGGTTGGTCTACCGATTGACGCTCGATTACGCCCGGAGCAATCGCTTCAACAGCAGCAAAGCCGTCGTGGTCCAGAGGACCTTTACCGTCGATTGGCGCACCCAGGGTGTTCACCACGCGGCCCAGCAGGCCACGGCCAACTGGTACTTCAAGAATACGGCCAGTACACTTAACTTTCATGCCTTCGGCAAGGTCAGCGTACGGACCCATTACTACCGCACCTACAGAGTCGCGCTCAAGGTTCAGTGCAATGGCGTAACGGTTTCCCGGAAGGGAAATCATCTCACCCTGCATTACATCGGCCAGGCCGTGTACGCGGATGATACCGTCACTTACAGAAACGATTGTACCTTCGTTGTGAGCCTCGCTCACAACACTGAACTGAGCAATGCGCTGCTTGATCAGTTCGCTGATTTCGGTGGAATTCAGTTGCATGCTCCAGTCCCCTTAAGACTGCAAGACGTCTGTCAGGCGATCAAGACGGCCGCGTACGCTACCATCAATGACCATATCACCCGCACGGATGATGACACCTGCCATTACAGACTTATCAATTTTGCAATTCAGCTTAACTTTGCGTGACAGACGTTTTTCCATCGCGGCGCTGATTTTCGAAAGCTGGGCTTCGTTTAACGCGCTGGCAGAAGTCACTTCGACTTCAACCGTAGCCTCGCGGGCTGCACGCAGTTGAACGAATTGCTCTAGAACATCAGGAAGAACCTTCAAACGACCGTTTTCAGCCATCACCTTAATCAGGTTCTGGCCGTTGGCGTCTAACTGGTCACCACAAATAGAGATAAACGACTGAGAGAGCGTTTCCGGGGCTAAAGCGCCGGAGAGTAGCTCTGTCATTTGTTCGTTTTTAGACACCTCAGCAGCGAAAGCTAGCATAGACTGCCAGTTATCAATGCCTTGGTGTTCGACGGCAAAGTCAAAAGCTGCTTTGGCGTAGGGGCGAGCTACAGTTACAAATTCAGACATCAGCCCCTCCCTCCTTACAGTTCAGCGACCAGTTTATCAACGATGTCGCTGTTAGCAGCTTCATCCACGGAACGTTCAATGATCTTCTCGGCACCGGCAATTGCCAGCAGAGCCACTTGCTTACGCAGTTCTTCACGAGCGCGTTTACGCTCAGCGTCGATTTCTGCCTGAGCCTGTGCAACGATTTTGTCACGTTCCTGCTCTGCCTCGGTTTTAGCTTCTTCAAGGATCTGTGAGCGGCGTTTGTTCGCTTGCTCAATAATCACCTGAGCTTCCGCTTTGGCTTTTTTCAGCTGGTCGGTCGCGTTGGCCTGTGCAAGGTCAAGGTCCTTTTTGGCACGTTCTGCAGAAGAGAGACCGTCAGCAATTTCTTGTTGACGCTTCTCGATGGCAGCCATGATTGGCGGCCATACGTACTTCATGCAGAACAGAACAAACAGGACAAACGCGATGGCCTGGCCGAGGATTGTTGCGTTAAGATTCACAGCACAATGCCTCTTTGTTAGTTAACGTTCTGATATTGCTTGATATGTTAAGCAATGCTTACTACGCGACGGCGAACATCACGTACAGACCCAGACCAACAGCGATCATCGGGATAGCATCCACCAGACCCATAACGATAAAGAACTGAGTACGCAGCAAAGGAATCAGATCAGGTTGACGCGCTGCGCCTTCCAGGAATTTTCCCCCGAGGATGCCGATACCGATCGCAGCACCGATTGCCGCCAGACCCATCATCACAGCGGCAGCCATGTACAGCAGATCCATATTCAGGTTTTCCATGACAGTCTCCAGTTTGTTTCAGTTAAAACGCAGTAGTGGTAAGTAAAATCAATGCTCTTCAGATGCCATCGACAGATAGACAATCGTCAGAACCATGAAAATGAAGGCTTGCAGCGTAATGATCAGGATGTGGAAAATGGCCCAAGGCACACTCAGAATCCACTGTGACCACCACGGCAACAGACCAGCAATCAGAATGAAAATCAATTCACCGGCATACATGTTGCCGAACAGTCGCAGACCAAGTGAGATAGGCTTGGACAGCAGGCTTACACCTTCAAGGATTAAGTTGAAAGGAATAAATGCCCAGTGATTGAACGGCTGCAGCGTCAGCTCTTTCGTGAAGCCGCCAATGCCTTTCATTTTGATGCTGTAGAAAAGAATCAGGATAAACACGCCCAGCGCCATAGACAGGGTGATATTCACGTCCGCAGACGGCACCACACGCAGGGCTGGCAGGCCAAAGATGTGCTCGCCGATATATGGCAAGAAATCGATTGGCAGCAGGTCCATCAAGTTCATCAGGAATACCCAGACAAAGACAGTCAAGGCTAGCGGTGCGATGACCTTGCTTTTGCCATGGTACATGTCTTTGACACTGCTATTAACAAAACCGATGATCAACTCAACTGCTGTCTGGAATTTCCCTGGGACACCACTGGTAGCATTTTTAGCTACTTTGCGGAATAACACCAGGAACAAGAAACCCAGAACCACGGAGAAGAACATGGAGTCAATATTGAGCGTCCAGAAGGTGGCCGGGGGGTTATGCGGATCCACCAGCGAGAAAGTACGCAGGTCCAACTGAAGGTTATTCAGATGGTGGCCTATATACTCCTGCGGTGTAGAGATTTCTCCTGCAGACATGATGCCTCTTACCCTTTGTTGTTAATTACAGCTGGTGCGAGTATCTGCACAACCAGCACCGAAACCCACGTCACAATAAGCGGCAACAATACCGCCTTAAAACCAGCTAACGCCACCACCAGTATGGTAAAGCTCGCAATCACCTTTAACACTTCGCCGATAGCGAAGGTCCAGGCCAAACGGCCTTTAGACGGTGTATGCACCTGGTGACGCCAGGCGAAATTCATAAACACTGCATTTGGCAACCAGGCTGCCAGGCCTCCGCCGAAAGCAGAAGCACCCCACGCGGGGTCTTTGAGGCAAAACAGCAATCCAATTGCTATCACTGCAAGTAGCTGAAGGAACAGAAGCTTACGAGCAACGTTTCTACTCAATAGCGACACAGACATGGCGTATCCTAACTCCTGCTCCCTTCGGGGTATGTCGCGTGTCGTATAAAACTTCCTTTACGACTCCGAGTCAAGCCTCAAAAAGCGAGCAAATTATACGGTGCGGCCCCGTGATTTCAAACAATAAGTAGCAAAAAGGTGAACAAATGTTTAAATATTTTCCTGTACCGTTATTTTTCAACTTTTGCTGAATAGCGGTTATTTTCCTGAAAACTGCAAATAACCGAAATACCCATAGAATAAAGCGTGCACCAGATCACAAATCGAACATGTCATATGCTCTGGACATTTGTCTGTCTCTTAAAGTGCGAAACACAGATGTCTGATAAATAAGCTGATTACAGTCTAGTCTATTTAAAACAACCTGAAACACTGCAAAAACATTTCATTGACATTTTTATTAAGCTTTTAACATTAGGCTAAGTAAAAAATTCACAAAACAATTAGCACGGTTATATTTTCAATGTTAACTATTTTTAATTTCGATAATAGATAGCTAGTTAAAAAATAGGGGCGATAAAGTTAAAATATCGTTAAATGTAACCAGGGGTGTCAGCCATTTTCCCTTGTATTTTTAACGTTCACGAAACAATCCTTTCTCACCTTTTTTTGATAAATATTAAGTTTTGTTTGCCTTAATCATCACCAAATGTCGTTCACCATCAAGCTCCGGAACCTGCAAACGAATAACTTCTTCAACGCTAAAGTTCTCAGGCAAGGTTGCAATCTCATCATCAGGGCGTAAACCCTTTAGAGCGTAGAAGCAACCATTCTCCGCTGGCAGATGCTTACACCAGGTCACCATGTCCGTCATAGAAGCAAAAGCACGGCTGATGACGCCATCAAATGGCGGTTGTGCAGGGAACTCTTCCACACGACTTTGCACCGGCGTGATGTTTTCAAGATGCAGCTCATGCTGAACCTGGCGTAAGAAGCGTACACGCTTACCCAGGCTATCAAGCAGCGTAAAATGCGCATCAGGACGTACAATAGCCAGTGGAATACCCGGTAAACCCGGCCCAGTACCGACGTCGATAAAACGCGATCCCTGCAAATACGGTTCGACAACAATGCTGTCGAGAATATGGCGCACCAACATGTCATCTGGGTTACGTACTGAAGTCAGGTTATATGCTTTGTTCCACTTGTGGAGCAATTCAACATACCCTACCAGCTGTACTTTCTGGTTTTCTGGTAACGTGATACCCGCGCTTTTCAGCAGGCGATTCAGTTTGTTAAGCACGGCAGTCTGTATCCATCAAAATCTGTCAAAAAAAAGGCCAGGATATCCCGGCCCTGAAATATGTTCTCAGGCGCTACGGCGTAGCAAGCCTTGTTTCTTTAGCCAGACAAGCAAGATCGAAATCGCAGCCGGGGTGACCCCTGAAATACGCGATGCCTGTCCAATTGATACGGGCTTATGATCATTAAGCTTGGCGATCACTTCGTTAGAAAGACCACTTACCTGCCGATAATCAAGCGTTGCAGGCAACAACGTGTTTTCGTTACGTTGTTGTTTTTCAATCTCTTCTTGCTGACGAGCGATGTAGCCTTCGTATTTGACCTGAATTTCTACCTGCTCTGCGGATTGTGGATCTTCAAGGCCCGGTGCAAAGACGGACAATTGCATCATCTCAGCATAGGTCATTTCTGGGCGACGCAGCAGATCTTCGCCATTTGCTTCACGCGACAATGGTGCGCTCAGTTTGGCGTTCACTTCTTCGACACTTTCAGAATGCGGGTGCAGCCAGATGTCTTTCAGACGTTGGCGTTCAAGCTCGATGCTCTCCAGCTTTTCGTTGAAGCGTGCCCAACGAGCATCGTCCACCAGGCCCATTTCACGGCCAACAGCGGTTAAACGCAGATCGGCGTTGTCTTCACGCAGCATCAAACGATATTCGGCACGTGAGGTAAACATGCGGTACGGTTCTTTGGTTCCGAGGGTGCAAAGATCGTCAACCAGTACGCCAAGGTAAGCTTGGGAGCGTGCAGGTGCCCAACCCTCTTTCTCAGCCGAGAAGCGTGCGGCGTTAAGACCCGCCAGCAAACCTTGTGCTGCGGCTTCTTCGTAGCCGGTAGTACCGTTGATTTGGCCAGCAAAGAACAGACCCTGAATATATTTGCTTTCCAGTGTCGGTTTCAGATCGCGAGGATCGAAGAAGTCATATTCGATAGCATAGCCAGGACGCACGATCTTCGCGTTTTCCATACCTTCCATCGAACGGACGATCTGCATCTGGACATCAAACGGCAGGCTGGTGGAGATACCGTTCGGGTAAATTTCGTTGCTGGTTAGCCCTTCAGGCTCAAGGAAGATTTGATGCTGGTTACGGTCAGCAAAACGCATCACTTTGTCTTCGATTGATGGGCAGTAACGTGGCCCGATCCCTTCGATAACGCCTGCGTACATCGGGCTGCGATCGAGGTTATTACGAATAACATCGTGTGTTTTTTCGTTGGTATGCGTGATGTAACACGGTACTTGCGCAGGATGCTGGTTCACATTCCCCATGAACGAGAACACCGGCATCGGGTTATCGCCATGCTGTTTCGCAAGTACGCTGAAATCTATGGTGCGTGCATCGATGCGTGGAGGAGTGCCTGTTTTCAGGCGGCTGACACGCAGTGGTAATTCACGCAGACGGCGTGAAAGCGAAATGGACGGTGGATCACCAGCACGGCCACCGCTGTAGTTATCCAGTCCGATATGAATTTTGCCATCCAGGAAAGTACCTACGGTCAGTACCACGGATTTAGCGCGGAACTTCAGGCCCATTTGCGTCACAGCACCAACGACACGATCGTTCTCGACAATCAGATCCTCAACAGCTTGCTGGAAGATCATCAGATTGGGCTGGTTTTCCAGCGCAGTGCGTACCGCCTGACGGTACAGCACACGGTCAGCCTGAGCACGAGTAGCCCGAACTGCGGGGCCTTTGCTCGCGTTTAGTATCCTAAACTGGATGCCTGCATGGTCGATAGCTTTTGCCATCAAACCGCCTAAAGCGTCCACTTCTTTAACCAGATGTCCCTTGCCAATACCACCGATCGCTGGGTTGCAAGACATTTGCCCTAACGTGTCGATATTGTGAGTCAAAAGAAGGGTTTGTTGGCCCATCCGTGCAGCGGCCATTGCAGCCTCGGTGCCTGCATGACCCCCGCCAATGATGATGACGTCAAAAGGATCTGGATAAAACATGGTACTGCCTCACGGTTTTGCAAATGGGGGATGACTGATTCCCGGGGTTGGCGATTCTACTTAACTTTAGCCTTTCGAGAAAGCCTTGGGATCCCCGGTAATTAAAAGAAGATCTTTTTTATTTAAAGATCTCTTTATTATGATCTCTTATTAGGATCGGCATGTTCTGTGGATAAGCGCTTTTATGGTAAAGAGATCAAGCGATTAAGAAGGATCGTTAGCTGTGAATGATCGGTGATCCTACGCAGTATAAGCTGGGATCAAAACGGGTACTTATGCACAACTCAAAAAGTGAACAGGAGTTGTTATTGGGATAACTACTGCTTAACCCAAGGTTTTAAGCATACTTATACACAGATAAAAGTGAGATCTTTACAAATCCTGGAGTAAATTCTTCCATGATCCGACCCAAATCTCGGCTGGATCTTCAGGAATATCGTGATCAAGGATGTTCACTTTCAGTAAAGAGCCAATTCTTTTAGCTCCGCACTCGGTCAAAAGGGTGTCGAGTTTCTCGATCGCGCCGCAAAAAGTGTCGTATTCACGACTACCAATGCCGACTGCACCATAATGAAGGGCACTCAGATCCGGGCGTTCTTCATTTATAGCGTCAAACAGAGGTTGCAGATTATCAGGAAGATCTCCTGCTCCATGAGTAGAAGAGACAATCAGCCAAATTCCACTGGTTTGCAGATCTTCTAACAATGGCCCATGCAGCGTTTGAGTACTAAAACCCGCTTCATCGAGCTTTTCAGCCAGATGTTCAGCCACATATTCGGCACTGCCCAGGGTACTGCCGCTAATCAGAGTAACTTCTGTCATTGCTGTCCACCTTTTCGAAACGATGGGCATTGTACGCTGTGTAACGCCTGCGATCTACCTGTGGATAATATGGGTATTAAAAATAACGCTTAGGGCTTGATGGTACGCATGATCGGGTTCTGGAGGGAGATCAGCGTTTCAGTGGACTGAATTTCATCAATTGTTTGGATCTTGTTGATAAGTACCTGTTGAAGGGCATCTATAGATCGACACATCACCTTAATAAAGATGCTGTAGTGCCCCGTTGTGTAGTACGCCTCAGTGACTTCTTCCAGGCTTTCCAGTTTTGCCAGCGCAGAAGGATAATCTTTTGCACTCTTTAAAATGATGCCGATAAAGCAGCAAACGTCGTAACCCAGCTGTTTTGGGCTGATATCAATGCGTGCGCCAGTAATAATCCCGGCTTGTTTCATTTTCTCGACACGCACATGGATTGTGCCTGGGCTAACGCCGAATTGCTTAGCCAGTTCTGCATACGCGGTACGGGCATTTGCCATTAATGCGTCAAGAATGCCGCGATCGAGATTGTCGATCTGATAATTATCCATCACTTTTTCCTATGATTAGTAACGATAGTTCAGATTTTATAGCCTTAAATTAGTCGATTGAAAACCAGTAAGGCTTTTTTATTGTTGATTATTGAATGTTATGCCGTGTTTGTTGCTTAATCATCGTCAGTAAAACAACACAATAAAGAGAAAGCCATGAAAACTGCCTACATCGCTAAACAACGCCAGATTAGTTTTGTTAAGTCCCACTTCTCCCGTCAACTGGAAGAAAAGCTTGGTCTTATGGAAGTCCAGGCTCCGATTCTTAGCCGCGTGGGTGACGGGACTCAGGACAATCTGTCTGGTTGCGAGAAAGCCGTGCAGGTCAAAGTGAAAACTTTGCCTGAAGCGCAGTTTGAAGTGGTGCATTCGCTGGCTAAATGGAAAAGAAAAACACTCGGCCAGCATGACTTCAGCGCGGGCGAAGGGCTTTACACGCACATGAAAGCCCTTCGTCCCGATGAAGACCGTTTGACCCCGATCCACTCTGTGTATGTCGATCAGTGGGATTGGGAGCGCGTTATGGGCGAAGGAGAGCGTCATCTCGGAACACTAAAGCAAACTGTAGAAAGCATCTGGGCGGCAATGAAAGCTACGGAAGCCGCAGTGAGCGAACAGTACGGTTTGACCCCTTTCCTGCCTGAACAAATCCATTTTGTTCATAGCGAAGAATTACAGCAGCGTTTCCCGAGCCTTGATGCCAAAGGCCGCGAACGTGCGATTGCCAAAGAGCTGGGCGCAGTTTTCCTGATTGGTATTGGCGGTAAGCTGGCGGATGGCAAACGTCATGATGTTCGTGCGCCAGATTATGATGACTGGTCAACGGCAAGCCTGGGCGATTTCAAAGGCTTGAACGGCGACATTATGGTGTGGAACCCGCTTCTGGAAGACGCATTTGAGCTGTCTTCTATGGGGATCCGCGTGGATGCTGAAACGCTAAAACGCCAGCTGGCAGTCACCGGTGATGATGATCGTTTGCAACTCGAGTGGCATCAGTCGCTGCTGAAAGGCGAAATGCCGCAAACTATTGGCGGTGGTATTGGTCAATCTCGTTTAGTCATGCTGATGCTGCAACAGCCGCACATCGGCCAGGTTCAGTGCGGTGTATGGCCTTCTGAAATCCACGCGAAGGTTGCGTCACTGCTGTAAAGATTAACGCCGCCAGCGACGCAGCAGGCGGCTACGCATCCCGGTATCAAAGCGCCAGATATGATCGAAAATGCGCATGATGCCGGGTTTGCCGTGTGTCGACATCGCCACTGCATGGAAACGATGTTGATGAATACGCTGGAGATCCTTTACCTGCGCCACCACCTCGTCAGGCAGGCGCTGCGCGATAAAGTCAGAAATGACCACCGCATCGGCATCATGCCATTCACTGCCCTGCATTTTTTCTGCGATCGCCCGGAAACAGCTGGCGAGATCCGTGCCGCCACGGAAACGCTGGCTCAGAAAACGGATCGCCTGTTCTATGCCATCTGCGCCACACACTTCATAACGCACCACTTCGCTGGAAAACAGCATGATGAAACAGCGGCGGTTATCTGCCAGCGCCACGCGCATCAGTGCCAGGCAAAAAGCTTTGGCGCATTGTTCGTTAAAACCACCCATTGAACCGGACGTATCAACGCAAACAATAAACGGTCCGCGCGGCTGTTCATCAAATTTCTGGTGAACAACAGGGCGTTCAACGACTTTCTCGCGCCATGAGTCGCCATGCAATCGGTAAGTCAGCAATTGTTTTTCCACCAGCCGACGGTAGAACTCGAATTCCAGTTCACTGATGCCCAGCGTGGCTAACTCCGGTGGCAGCAAACGCAAAATGTCATCGCTACGCTGTAGGCCATCAACCTGTTCAGGAACGGTGGCGGGCTCACGCACCAGCATGCGCCAGGTCTCAGTCGGCGCATCTTTTCTCGGCACCGCTTTCGCTTCTTTAGAGCGCCCAAGTTGCTCAGCCAGTTTCAGTAATTCCGGCTGGCTGGCAAGAAAATCACCGTACTGGACGATGAGCTGATAATCCCCGCGTTTCAGCGCACCGGCACTCATATCCCAAAGCCTGCCCGCAGCGTTATCGCTGTCGACCAGAACAGGTTCAAGCTGACCGCTGAGTGCCAGGCGCTGTTGCACTTCCGCGAGCAGTTGTTCACGCTCGTCTTCCAGCAACTGTTGGTTAAACGATGTGGTCTGAACCACCAGACTCAAGCGCCAGCGTTGCAGAAACAGCGTATGTTGCGCGGCTGTCAGGTGCGGCATTTCCTCCACCAGCGTTTGTGCCTGTCCGTAAAATGGTGAATCGACACTTTTCAGCAGAAGTAAAATTTCGGGAAGTTTTGCGGATAACTGGCTGGTAGAAAGTAATTGGCTTTCCTGATAGCAGATGACTTCGCGAGCCAGTTCTTGGGGCACTAAAGTGTCCTGCAAGCGCGCTTTTAATAACTCGCGCCAGCGTGGGATATCTTTGGTTACGGCGTTTTTCAGGCGTGGGAATTTCTCAAAGAACATGGCTAACTGCGGTCCAGCCAGCAGCGTGATAATGATCTCTTCTATTAATTCTCCCTCGCTAATCGCGAGGATGAGATCCAGTGTCTCAACACTGAGCATTAATGCCGCGCCTGCTTAATTTGTTTTGCAACTTCTTGCAGGCTGGCTTCTATTTTTCCTAGCCATTCATTATTGATAAACAGGCATTTTTGTTGATCGTTAAAACGTTCATGTTGTTGATGGAGGGTAGCTTCCAGGGCTTCGAATTGTTGTTTGATCTCCTCCGGCATCGCTTGTTGCTGTTTACCCGGCATCACCAGCCGTGTGCCTTGCAGGCTAATGTCGCGCAGAACCAGATGCTGGCTGGAGTCGACTTCCATATTCAGTACCTGGGCAAAACCGATGCCATTGAGTTTGCCACGCAGTTCTCCACCTTTTATTAGCCATTGCGCACAGGCTTCACGGGAAATAGACACGTGGACAACTTCGATGTCGTGCAGTTTTAGCGGTTGCTGAAGCAGCAACGTCAGCGTTTCGCCGGTAAGGTTTTCTGGTAGCTGGTACTGCGGGCGGCGAGTGAACATCCCACCTTGTTTGGTCACAGTGATGGCTTCGCGGTCGCTATGCTGTTGTTGCAACTGAATGCGGCGCTGTACGATGGCTGCCAATTTAGCCAGCATTGAATTCTGCTGCCATGCGTGTCCGGTCATCAATATTTCAAGCTGTTGCTGCATCAAATTCATCGCAGCAGAGTCATGCCACAGGCAATCTTTAAGCAGGATCAAATCAATCGGTGCGACGGCATTGCGGCCACTAAAGAAGGCGCTGGCTTGCAGCAGGCGAATGGCTTTTTTCCAGCGTCGATCAGAAACATAAGGTGCGCCTGCAGCGTTCTCGAGTTGCTGGCGCAAGGTGAATATCAGCTCAAATACATTATCTGGCAACGCCACGGTGCCAATTTCTTGCTGCCACTGGAAATACTCGTCGTCGGTGATTTGCAGGTTTTCCGGAACCGGGTTGTGGTTCTCATCATGCTGACTGGTGAGCATGGAACGGAAATTGCCTTTGTCTTGCACTTTGTCGAGCCACAGACGGATCAGCATACGGTCATACAATGCTTCCAGGCTGCTGTCTGCTTCGGGCAGTTCATTGGATGCCGCTACCAGCAAACGCATGGGGATTTTGTCTTCGCTCGCGCCATTGCGGAAACGACGTTCGTTTATGGCAGTTAGCAGGGTATTGAGAATGGCGGGGCCGGCTTTCCAGATTTCATCGAGAAACACGATTTCCGCTTCTGGCAGATAACCGGCAGTCAAACGCTCATAGCGGCCTTCATCTTTTAAAGCCTGAATCGATAATGGCCCAAATACTTCTTCAGGGGTGGAAAAGCGAGTCATCAGGTATTCAAAGGCGCGCGCGTGCTGAAACGCAAACTTCAAACGGCGGGCAATTAAACTTTTGGCAATCCCCGGAGGGCCAAGCAAGAACACGCTTTCACCGCTAAGTGCTGCCAGTAAGCAAAGGCGCACTGCGTGTTGGCGTTCAAACAATCCTTTTTCCAGAGCCTGGCTGAGTCGTGAAATTCTTTCAGCCAATAAATGTGATTGAGCCATAATTAGCATTGCATCCTTACGCGGTGACCACTGATTGGGAAAGCGAGTATATATTATCGTTAATGGATTGATGATCGGCTCTTTTTTCCCTGACATAAATTAAGCCAGTTGTATTTAGGGGTACGATTTACTTGATTATCGTGCATACTGTGCGCCTTTTTGTGGGCCAAGGGACTAAGCACACGCTTTCGGGATTCCAACAAAAGATTAGTCTATGAGCGCTGATAATAAACAATCATTGCCTGCGATAACGCTGGCTGCAATTGGGGTAGTGTACGGCGATATCGGTACTAGCCCGCTTTATACCCTTCGAGAATGTCTGTCTGGTCAATTTGGATTTGGTGTTGAACGTGACGCCGTATTTGGCTTTTTATCTCTGATTTTCTGGCTGCTGATTTTAGTCGTTTCGGTTAAATACCTGACCTTTGTGATGCGTGCAGATAACGCCGGTGAAGGCGGTATTTTGACGCTAATGTCTTTGGCTGGCCGTAATACATCGGCAAGAATGACGTCGGTGCTGGTGATCATGGGATTGATCGGTGGCAGCTTCTTCTATGGTGAGGTGGTTATCACTCCGGCAATATCGGTGATGTCGGCCATTGAAGGGCTTGAGATAGCCGCGCCGCAGCTTGACGCCTATATCGTTCCGCTGTCGATAATTGTCCTGACACTGCTGTTTATGATTCAGAAACACGGTACCGGCATGGTGGGCAAATTGTTTGCTCCCGTGATGTTGCTGTGGTTCCTGGTGCTGGCGGTATTAGGTGCGCGCAGCATTATCGCTAACCCGGAAGTGCTTCAGGCACTGAATCCGGCATGGGCGGTGCATTTCTTCCTCGAATACAAAACCGTTTCGTTCTTTGCTCTTGGCGCAGTGGTTCTTTCTATTACTGGCGTTGAAGCGCTGTACGCGGATATGGGCCACTTCGGTAAGTTCCCGATTCGTATTGCGTGGTTCTCCGTGGTTCTGCCGTCACTGGTTCTGAACTACTTCGGCCAGGGTGCATTGCTGCTGAAAACGCCTGAAGCGATAAAAAACCCGTTCTTCTTATTAGCACCAGACTGGGCGCTGATCCCGCTGATGATTCTGGCAACACTGGCGACGGTTATTGCCTCTCAGGCGGTGATCTCGGGGGTGTTCTCGTTGACTCGCCAGGCTGTGCGTCTCGGTTACTTGTCGCCAATGCGCATCATCCACACCTCGGAAATGGAATCCGGGCAGATTTATGTGCCAGCGATTAACTGGCTCCTCTATATCTCTGTGGTGATTGTGATTGTTAGCTTCGAGCATTCGAGCAACCTGGCGGCGGCATATGGTATTGCGGTCACCGGCACCATGGTGTTGACCTCAATCCTTTCTTGTACCGTGGCACGCAAAAACTGGCACTGGAATAAGATTGGGGTATTGCTGATGGGCGCTGGGTTCCTGTTTATCGACATTCCGCTGTTCTCTGCCAATGCCGTTAAGATTTTCTCTGGTGGTTGGTTGCCACTCTGCCTGGCGTTGGTGATGTTTATCATTATGACGACCTGGAAAAGCGAGCGTTTCCGCCTGCTACGCCGCATGCATGAACATGGTAATTCACTGGAAGCGATGATTGCTTCTCTGGAGAAATCACCGCCGGTACGTGTGCCTGGGACTGCGGTTTATATGTCCCGTGCATTGAACGTGATTCCATTTGCGATGCTGCATAACCTCAAGCACAACAAAGTGTTGCATGAGCGCGTAGTGTTGCTGACATTGCGAACCGAAGATGCGCCATACGTTCATAACGTGAAGCGTGTTTCGATTGAACAGCTTTCGCCAACCTTCTGGCGAGTGGTGGCAAGCTACGGCTGGCGTGAAACGCCAAACGTGGAAGAGGTATTCCACCGCTGTGGCCTGGAAGGGCTAAGTTGCCGAATGATGGAGACATCGTTCTTTATGTCGCATGAGTCACTGATCATCGGTAAACGTCCATGGTATCTGCGCCTGCGTGGCAAACTGTTCCTCGCGCTGCAACGCAACGCCTTGCGTGCGCCGGACCAATTCGAAATCCCGCCAAACAGGGTCATTGAATTGGGTACTCAGGTCGAGATATAAAGCTAACGCCTCTTCAATCGAAGGGGCGTTTTTTTTACCTGTTTGATTGCGCGCGCTCTCATTTGCCTCGTCGTGAAACAAGTCAGCGAAACGTTTCGATAGCGATCACATTTTCATAACTTCATGGTTGTTTTATCCACACACCTTTTCCTACACTTCATCTCAGCGAAACGTTTCGCTAGTGGAGTAAGAAAATGAAGAAAGGTACTGTTCTCAACGCTGACATCTCGTCCGTTATTTCCCGTCTTGGCCACACCGACACGCTGGTGATTGCCGATGCCGGGTTGCCCATTCCACGCAATACACCGCGTATTGATTTGGCACTGACTCACGGCGTACCGGGTTTTATGCAGGTCGTTGAAGTCGTAACGCAAGAGATGCAGGTTGAAGCTGCGATCTTAGCTTCGGAAATTAAACAACATAATCCCCAACTCCATGAAACGTTGCTCAAGCACATCGAGCAACTGCAACAACACCAGGGAAACACCATTTCTATTCGTTACATCAGTCATGAGCAGTTCAAGCAGCACACCGCTGATAGTCATGCGGTTATTCGCAGCGGGGAGTGTTCCCCGTATGCGAATATCATTCTCTGTGCTGGCGTAACTTTCTGAGGCCGGCATGGAACCGTTACTGCAATTAAAAGGGATCGATAAATCGTTCCCTGGCGTAAAAGCCCTTTCTGGTGCAGCGCTGAATGTGTACACAGGGCGCGTGATGGCGCTGGTGGGTGAAAACGGCGCAGGCAAATCCACCATGATGAAAGTGCTGACTGGCATCTATCAGCGTGATGCGGGTTCGCTGTTATGGCTGGGCAAAGAAACCACTTTTAATGGCCCTAAATCCTCACAGGAAGCGGGCATCGGTATTATTCACCAGGAACTCAACCTGATCCCGCAGCTCAGCATTGCGGAAAACATCTTCCTGGGCCGCGAATTTGTTAACCGCTTCGGCAAAATCGACTGGAAAACGATGTATGCCGAGGCCGATAAATTACTCGCTAAGCTCAACCTGCGCTTTAACAGCCAGAAGCTGGTGGGTGATTTGTCGATTGGCGATCAGCAAATGGTCGAAATCGCCAAGGTGCTGAGCTTCGAGTCAAAAGTCATCGTGATGGATGAACCGACCGATGCGCTAACCGATACCGAAACTGACTCTTTATTCCGCGTGATCCGCGAGCTGAAAGCTCAGGGGCGCGGCATTGTCTATATTTCCCACCGCATGAAAGAGATCTTCGAGATTTGCGATGACGTGACCGTCTTCCGCGATGGACAGTTCATTGCCGAGCGTGAAGTGGCAACGCTGACTGAAGATTCGCTTATCGAAATGATGGTCGGGCGCAAACTGGAAGAGCAATATCCTCGTCTGGATAAACAACCTGGCGAAATCCTTTTGCGGGTCGATAACCTTTCCGGACCTGGCGTACATGACGTCAGTTTTACTTTGCGCAAAGGTGAGATTCTCGGTGTGGCCGGTTTGATGGGCGCGGGTCGCACCGAACTCATGAAAGTGTTGTATGGCGCATTGCCGCGTACTGGCGGTTATGTGGCACTTGAAGGCCGCGAAGTGGTGACGCGTTCGCCGCAGGATGGGCTGGCAAATGGCATTGTGTATATCTCTGAAGACCGTAAGCGTGACGGGCTGGTGCTCGGCATGTCGGTTAAAGAGAACATGTCACTCACCGCATTGCGTTATTTCAGCCATAACGGCGGCAGCCTGAAACATAAAGATGAACAGCAAGCGGTGCAGGACTTTATCCGTTTGTTCAACGTCAAAACGCCATCAATGGAACAGCCGATTGGCCTGCTTTCTGGCGGCAACCAACAAAAGGTCGCCATAGCCCGTGGCCTGATGACACGCCCGAAAGTATTAATTCTTGATGAGCCGACGCGTGGCGTAGACGTTGGGGCGAAAAAAGAAATTTATCAGTTAATCAATCAGTTCAAAGCCGATGGGTTGAGCATCATTCTTGTTTCGTCCGAAATGCCGGAAGTGCTCGGCATGAGTGACCGAATCATGGTGATGCACGAGGGGCATCTCGGCGGGGAATTTACCCGTGAAGAGGCGACTCAGGAAATCTTAATGGCGGCAGCCGTCGGCAAGCTAAATCGCGTGAATCAGGAGTCTGTAAAATGAGTACCCAAGCTATTCCTGGCCGTCGCTGGTTCACTAAAGCGTGGCTGTTAGAACAAAAATCCCTTATCGCTCTGCTGGTGCTGATTGCGATTGTTTCGAGCCTGAGCCCGAACTTTTTCACGGTTAATAACCTGTTCAATATCCTGCAACAAACCTCAGTGAACGCCATTATGGCGGTGGGGATGACGCTGGTTATTCTGACTTCCGGGATTGACCTGTCCGTCGGTTCCTTACTGGCGCTGACGGGTGCGGTCGCCGCCTCGATTGTCGGTTTAGAAGTGAATGCACTGGTGGCGGTTGCAGGTGCGCTGGCACTCGGTGCCGCAATTGGTGCAGTAACCGGTGTGATTGTCGCCAAAGGGCGCGTTCAGGCGTTTATCGCCACGCTGGTGATGATGCTTTTACTGCGCGGCGTCACCATGGTTTACACCAACGGTAGCCCAGTAAATACCGGATTCTCTGACAACGCTGATGTGTTTGGCTGGTTTGGTATTGGCCGTCCGCTGGGGATTCCTACGCCGGTGTGGATTATGGGCGTTGTGTTCCTCGCGGCGTGGTACATGCTGCACCACACGCGTTTGGGCCGTTATATCTATGCCCTGGGCGGCAACGAAGCGGCGACGCGTTTGTCCGGCATCAGCGTTAACAAAGTCAAAATTATCGTTTACTCACTTTGCGGTCTGCTGGCGTCTTTGGCCGGGATCATCGAAGTGGCGCGTCTTTCTTCCGCACAACCCACGGCGGGTACCGGCTATGAGCTGGATGCTATCGCGGCGGTGGTTCTGGGCGGCACAAGCCTTGCTGGCGGGAAAGGGCGTATTGTTGGGACGCTGATTGGTGCGCTGATCTTAGGCTTCCTGAACAACGGGCTGAATTTATTAGGTGTTTCTTCTTATTACCAGATGATCGTCAAAGCAGTGGTTATTTTACTGGCGGTGCTGGTGGACAACAAAAAGCAGTAACAATCATAACCCTACAGGACATCTGAATATGAATATGAAAAAGCTGGCTACCCTGGTTTCTGCTGTTGCACTGAGTGCCACCGTTAGCGCCAACGCAATGGCCAAAGACACCATCGCGCTGGTGGTCTCCACGCTGAATAACCCGTTCTTCGTTTCACTGAAGGACGGCGCACAAAAAGAAGCCGACAAACTGGGCTACAACCTGATCGTGCTGGATTCGCAAAACAACCCGGCGAAAGAGCTGGCAAACGTGCAGGATCTGACGGTTCGCGGTACCAAACTGATGCTTATCAACCCAACCGATTCCGATGCGGTAGGCAACGCGGTGAAAATGGCCAACCAGGCTAAAATCCCTGTGATTACCCTCGACCGTATGGCAAACCAGGGCACCGTGGTCAGCCACATTGCTTCTGATAACGTGGCTGGTGGCAAAATGGCCGGTGACTTCATTGCTAAGAAACTGGGTGAAGGTGCGAAAGTTATCGAACTGCAAGGTATCGCGGGTGCATCTGCTGCGCGTGAACGTGGCGAAGGCTTCAAACAAGCGACAGCTGCCCACAAATTCACTGTTCTGGCGAGCCAGCCTGCTGACTTCGACCGAACTAAAGGCCTGAACGTGATGCAGAACTTGCTGACTGCGCATCCAGACGTGCAGGCAGTATTTGCTCAGAATGACGAAATGGCGTTGGGCGCATTGCGCGCACTGCAAACTGCCGGTAAATCCGACGTTCTGGTGGTGGGCTTCGACGGTACCGCTGACGGTGTGAAAGCAGTAGAAAGCGGCAAACTGGGTGCGACCGTTGCACAGATGGCTGACCAGATTGGCGTTATCGGGGTAGAAACTGCCGACAAAGTATTGAAAGGCGAAAAAGTCGACTCCAAAATCCCGGTTGAACTGAAGCTGGTTACTAAATAAGACGACATAAGAAAAGCAGGGCATCGCGCCACTCACTAATCTGGGGTGGCGCACTTAACTGGACTGATAAATATGAAAACTAAAGGCAAGCTCGTCGTCCTGGGCAGCATTAACGCTGACCATATCCTTAACCTCGAACATTTTCCGACGCCGGGTGAAACCGTGACCGGGCAAGAGTATCAGGTGGCGTTCGGTGGAAAGGGTGCGAACCAGGCTGTTGCAGCCGGGCGCAGCGGCGCAGACATTGCCTTTATTGCCTGTGTAGGTAGCGACGACACGGGTAGTCGCGTTTGCAAACAACTGGCAAGTGACAACATCGACACCTCGCCGATCAGCACTATTAAAGATGCTTCAACCGGTGTTGCGCTAATTTTCGTCAATAGCGCTGGTGAAAACGTTATTGGCATTCATGCCGGGGCTAATGGGGCATTAACGCCTGCGCTTGTGGCGGAACAGAATCAGAAAATCGCTGAGGCTTCCGTGCTTTTAATGCAGCTTGAGTCACCGCTGCAAAGCGTGCTGGCTGCGGCTAAAATTGCCCATCAACATCAAACCAAAGTTGTGCTTAATCCTGCGCCTGCCTGTGAGCTATCTGATGAATTGCTCGGGCTGGTGGATATGATCACCCCGAACGAAACCGAGGCAGAAAAGCTCACCGGTATTCGTGTCGAAAATGACGACGACGCTGCGGTTGCCGCTCAGGCACTGCATGCGAAAGGCATTGAAACCGTCATTATTACGCTCGGTAGCCGTGGTGTTTGGCTGAGTGAAAACGGTAAAGGGCAGCGCGTTGCTGGCTTTAAGGTCAAAGCGGTGGATACCATTGCCGCAGGCGACACCTTTAACGGCGCGCTGGTCACCGCATTGCTGGAAGATAAACCGATGGCTGATGCGATTCGTTTTGCTCATGCCGCCGCCGCTATCGCCGTGACGCGTAAAGGTGCGCAGCCTTCTGTGCCGTGGCGTAATGAAATAGACGATTTTTTGCAGCAGCAAGGATAATCATGGCCACCATGAAAGACGTCGCAAAAATGGCCGGGGTTTCGACTTCCACCGTTTCGCACGTCATTAATAACGACCGTTTCGTGAGTGATGCCATTCGCGCAAAGGTCGATGCTGCAATCAAAACGCTCAACTATGCACCTTCCGCTCTGGCGCGTAGCCTCAAGCTCAATCAAACGCACACAATCGGGATGTTAATCACCGCCAGTAGTAACCCGTTTTATTCTGAGCTGGTGCGTGGGGTTGAACGGAGCTGTTTTGAACGTGGATACAGCCTGGTGTTGTGTAATACCGAAGGCGATGAGCAGCGCATGAACCGCAACCTGGAAACACTGCTGCAAAAGCGTGTCGATGGTTTGCTGCTGTTGTGCACTGAAACACATCTTCCTTCACCAGAAATTATGAGTCGCTACCCTTCTATTCCGACTGTGATGATGGACTGGGCGCCTTTTGAAGGCGAAAGCGATGTCATTCAGGACAACTCGCTGCTTGGCGGTGAGACGGCGACTCAACATCTTATCGATAATGGCTATACCCGCATCGCTTGCATCACAGGCCCACAAGATAAAACGCCAGCGCGGTTGCGGCTTGAAGGTTATAGAAAGGCTATGAATCGCGCAGGGCTTGCTGTCCATGAAGGCTACGAAATCATTGGCGACTTTGAATTCCAGGGCGGCTTCACGGCAATGAATTCACTTCTTGCACTGGAAGAGCCACCGCATGCAGTCTTTACCGGCAACGATGCAATGGCTGTTGGGGCTTATCACGCGTTGTATCAGGCAGGGCTTAAAGTCCCACAAGATATGGCGGTAGTCGGTTATGACGATATCGAACTTGCCCGATATATGACGCCACCGCTCACGACTATCCACCAACCAAAAGATGAGTTGGGTGAGTTGGCCGTTGATGTATTGATACATCGCATGGCGCAACCCGCCCTGGAACAACAACGTCTGTTTCTGACACCAGAGCTGGTGGAACGCGGTTCAGTTTAACGTTTGATCATGTTGCGCCCATCTTTCGGACGTAACAGCAAGAACACCAGAGCAGAAACTAACGTTACAGCACCCATCGTCAGGAATGTGTAGTGGAACTGCTCGACGGTATTAATGCTGTCGATACCTTCATAGATCCTGAGCACTGCGGCACTCACTGCGACTCCAAGACTAATTGCCAACTGCTGTGTTACGGCCAGAACGCTATTACCGCTACTGGCGTTTTCATCGGTGAGGTCGGCAAGCGTAATGGTATTCATCGCGGTGAATTGTGTGGACATCGCCATCCCCAGAATAAATAGTGGCAAAATGAGCAGCCATACTTCCATTCCCGGCGACTGCAATGAGAATTGCCCAATCAGTAAGCCAATGATCAGCGTGATGCCCACTAATGTTTTCCGATAACCCAGACGACGCAATACTTGCGTTACGGTTGATTTTGCCAGCAGCGAACCCATTGCCGTTGGTGCCATCATGCAGCCGGCGATTAACGCCGAATAGCCAAAACCGACCTGTAGCATTAAAGGCATCAGGAACGGTACACAACCGGTTCCCAGACGTGACGCGAGATTACCGATGATCCCTACAGAGAAAGTTCTGGTGCGAAACATCGGCAGAGCGATAAGCGGTGTTGGGTGACGACGTGCGTGCCAGATATAAGCTGCCAGCAGAGCAAGCCCACTTAATATCGTCAGAATACCGATGTAACTGGCAACAATGCGTTCGCCGAATAACTCCATCCCGCTAGAAATGCACACCAGACTCAAGCCAAACAAAAGAAAGCCGGTCATATCAAAGCCACGCCGTGGAGTCGTAAAGTTTGGCATGTACTTGCGGGCATAGATAAGCCCGAGAATTCCGATAGGTATATTAATGAGGAAAATCCAGTGCCAGCTTGCCCATGTGACCAAAACGCCGCCGAGCAATGGGCCGAGGATTGGGCCAACAAGCCCTGGCATGGTGACGAAGTTTAAAACGGGCAGTAATTCGCTGCGCGGATAGGCGCGTAATAATGCTAAACGGGCAACCGGCATCATCATCGCACCACCAATCCCTTGTATTACACGGAAGACAACCAATTCACCGAGTGAACTGGACATCGCGCAGGCGAACGAGCCTAGAGTAAAGAGGGAAACTGCGACCATAAACACGCGTCGTGTTCCGAAGCGGTCGGCCAGCCAACCGCTGACGGGAATCAACATCGCAACGGTAAGGGTGTAGCTGATTATCGCGGATTGCATTGCCAGCGGCGAACGGCCAAGGCTATGGGCAATTGCGGGTAACGCGGTATTCAGAATTGTGGCATCCAGCGCCTGCATAAAGAAAGCCATCGCCGCAATCCACGGTAACCCGGCCATACTGCGAGCTGTTTTGGTCATTTTTGTCCTGATGTTTTAAGGCACTCAGGAGAACGTGAGACTTTACCCGTGTTCGAAGGGTTCTTTCAATAGATCCTGACCAGCGACTAATGCGGCCTGGCTATCACCCCGGGTAATGGCATCAACGATTGCCTGGTGCAAATCGAGCTTGATAACTTCTTTATCGGTTATAGCAGTAAAGTAATTGTAATAAATAGAACGGAATAAGTTAGCGAATGAACAGAGGAATGGGTTACCACTCATTGCATAGATTTGCTCGTGATAGGCCATATCAACTTCTATCCAGCGTTGACGATCAAATGCGCCTTTCAATTTAACCATCTCTGCCATCATTTCGTTGAGAAAAGCTTTTTGTTCTTCAGTTCCATTAATGGCGGCCATGGCACAAGCTTGTGGTTCCAGGCTATTACGCATAACAAGGAAGTATTCCACCACATCATTAAAGTTCTCTTCTGTCATCCACCAGGTGAGCAGTTCCTTATCAAGGAAGTTCCAGTGGCTGCGAGGCATAACGCGAGTGCCAATACGAGGGCGGGGGAGAACCATTCCTTTAGCTGTTAATGTCTTTACTGCCTCTCGTACCGCTGTGCGACTAACACCGAATAGCTCACCCAATTCGATTTCACCGGGCAAGATGCTGCCGGCTTCGTACTCACCCCGGAGAATGCGTTGTGCTAGTTTTTCCGCAAGAACATAGGAAAGGTTCTTTTGAGCGGCGAGTTGTTGTGCAGAGAGAGACATAAATGCAATTCCTTTAGCTTTGTTTCTATTAGTAGTATGCCATCTGGTCTGCATTTCTGATGTTTAAAACAGCAAATATCCCGTATTAGCTGGCTTTTGTAGTTCTTTTGGCGAAAAAAAAGGCGTCTGGTAATCTTTTTGCAATAAACACTTGTCAGCTCCCAGAAAATCCCTATACTGCGCCTCCACTGACACGGCACAACGGCTTACAAACCGGCCCGTCAGCCAGATGAAAAGCGAAAATAAACGCTTGACTCTGAAAGA
>Ga0207696_1000363_pt1 | contig 45454 bp, 44 predicted proteins | sample KBSS54metaG_FD_184403 | JGI IMG/M metagenome (GOLD analysis project Ga0207696, IMG submission 184403) | Switchgrass rhizosphere microbial communities from Kellogg Biological Station, Michigan, USA - KBS S5-4 metaG (SPAdes) (version 2) | ecosystem: Host-associated > Plants > Roots > Rhizosphere >... | reverse complement strand
CGCCCGCGCGGCGCTTCGCGAGCAAGGGCTAGGCGCCCCCCTCGCTCCTACATCTGTTTCGGGCCAGTTATGTCTGTGCCATTGCCTGGACCGCCTTGATTGTCCGCCTGGAGATTGGGTCAGGGCCGCCAGGTGCATGCCTTGGTTTCTCCAACGCCCTTGAGACCGTGCGCCGCCCGCGCGGCGCTTCCCGGGCTAGCCCGGTCCCACATCTGTTTCGGGCCAGTTATGTCTGTGCCATTGCCTGGACCGCCTTGGTTGTTCGCCTTGGGATCGCGTCAGGGCCTCCATGTGCATGTCTTGGTTTTTCCGGCGCCCTCGAGACCGTGCGCCGCCCGCCCGGCGCTTCGCGAGCAAGGGCTAGGCGCCCCCCCTCGCTCCCACATCTGTTTCGGGCAAGTTATGTCTGTGCCATCACCTCGTCCGCTTTGTGTCACCGACAGCTATCTGCGTGACGATTTCGTACTGTATTACGTATCATGTAAATACATACCAAGATTGGTTATTTTTTTGGGCTTTATGAGATATTTTACATATTTGATAATATGGGATTATCAAATGTCATCTCGATTTTGAACCTACACACCCCTTAAAACGGTACGAAAAGCCTCCCCGCAAGCGGCATTGGCCACGCTCCGTGTTCCATGGCATCGCGCACAACCTATTGATACCCGGCTGCGGCCGCCTATCCTGTAGGGGCCAGAACACCCACAAGGAACGCCTTCGATGTTTGCCGGATTCACCAAAACGCACCGCCAGGTCAATGGCGTCGATATCGCCTACCGCATTGGGGGCAGTGGCCCGGGGCTGTTGCTGTTGCATGGGCACCCGCAGACTCATGTGATCTGGCACAAGATCGCCGAGCCACTGGCCAGGCATTTCACCGTGGTCGCCGCCGACCTGCGGGGTTATGGGGATAGCGACCGGCCAGCCGCCAGCGCTGATCACGCCGCCTACAGCAAACGCACGATGGCCCAGGACAACGTGGCCCTGATGGCGGCGCTGGGCTTCGATACTTTCAGTGTGCTGGCCCATGACCGGGGTGCCCGGGTGGCCCACCGCCTGGCGCTGGACCATGTCGAGGCAGTGCAGCGCATGGTGCTGCTGGACATCGCGCCGACCCTGGCCATGTATGCCCAGACCACCGAAGCCTTTGCCCGGGCGTACTGGCACTGGTTTTTCCTGATCCGGCCGGCGCCGCTGCCTGAGACCCTGATCGAAGCCAACCCCGAAGGCTACCTGCGCAGTGTCATGGGCAGTCGCAGCGCGGGGCTGGCGCCCTTCACCGACGAGGCTTTCGCCGAGTACCTGCGCTGCCTGCAGCGGCCGGGTAGCGCGCAGGGTATTTGCGAGGATTACCGTGCCAGCGCGGCCATTGACCTTGAGCATGACCGTGCGGATATTGATAACGGCCACGTGTTAACGCTGCCATTGCTGGTGCTGTGGGGGGCCGAGGGCACCGTGGGGCGCTGTTTCGAACCGCTGGAGGAGTGGCGCAAAGTGGCCACGGATGTGCGCGGCAAGGCCTTGCCCGCCGGCCACTACATTGCCGAGGAGGCCGCGCAGGTATTGCTGGAAGAAGCGCTGGCGTTCCTGCGCCCAGCGCCATGAGTACCCCTCGCGCTCCGTTGCCGCTGCCGGAAGACCTGCGGGTATTCCTTATGGTCATCCGCAAGAACGGGTTCGCCACCGCGGCCGAAGCGCTGGGGTTCTCCCCGGCGTACGTGAGCAAACGCATTTCCACTCTCGAAACCACCTTGGGGGCGAAGCTGTTGCATCGCAGCACGCGGCGCATCGCCCTGACCGATGACGGCGAACGGGTGCGGGTGTGGGCGCAGCGGCTGCTGGGGGATATCGATGACTTCCTCGGCGAAATTTCCGAAGCGCGCCAGGCGCCGCGCGGTGCGCTGCACATTTGCAGCAGCTTCGGGTTTGGCCGCAACCACGTGGCGCCGGCGATCTCGGCCCTGTCCCGGGCTTACCCGCGGCTGGATATCCGCCTGGATGTATTCGACCGCGTGGTCGATGTGGTCAACGAAGGCTTCGATCTGGAAATCCGCGTAGGCGACGACCTGGTCGGCGAACACCTGGGCAGGCAATTGCTGCACAACTACCGGGTGCTCTGCGCCGCGCCTGACTACCTGCGGCGGCGCGGCACGCCCCAGTCCCTGGAGGACCTGGTCGAGCACGACTGCCTGGTGCTCAAGGAGCGCGACAATGCCTTCGGCGTGTGGACCCTGAGCCGAGAAGGGCGCGCGGAGTCGGTCAAGGTCAGTGGCCCGCTGTCGTCGAACAACGGTGAAATTGTGTTGCAGTGGGCGTTGGACGGTGCCGGAATCATTCTGCGTTCGCTGTGGGACGTCAAACCCATGCTTGATCAAGGCCGCTTGGTGCAGGTGCTGAATGACTACAGTCAGAGCGCCAATGTCTGGGCCGTGTACCCGACACGCCTGAGCCAGTCGGCGAAGTTGCGGGTGTGCGTGGAGTTTCTCGAAACCTACTTGCGCAACCTATCGCCGGTTTTGTAGCAGCAACTGTCTTCGTGGGAGCAGCGGTAGGCCTGAACCACCGCGATGGCCCTTTCCCGAGCTTCGCCCGGTCCTCCAAAAACAGCACGCGCAACCCTGTGGGACCGGGCGCAAGCTCGGGAAGCAGGCGCCACGCCGTATCAGGCACACCGCGGACGCGGCCTCTCGGCCACTGCTACAGGTTCAACCATGGGTTGTCGCGCAGGTGCTGTCGCTCGAACGCGCGGATCTGCTCGGCGCGCTGCAGGGTCGCGCCAACCGCATCCAGGCCCTGCATCAACGCTTGCTTGCCCAATTCATCAGTGAGGAAAGGTATCACGGTGCCATCCGCCAGCCGAATCTGCTGGCGGGGCAGGTCGACGCTCAGCTGCGCGGTTGCCGGTTGGCTGACCACCTCGGCGATATTCGCCAACTGCGCCTCGTCCAACTGAATGACCAGCACGCCGTTGCGCTGGCAGTTGTCCTGGAATATTCCAGCAAACCGGGTGCCAATCAGCGCGCGAATACCCCGTTGCCTGAGCCCCCACACCGCATGCTCACGGCTGGAGCCGCAACCGAAATTGGGCCCGGTCACCAGGAAGCTCGCCTGCTGCCAGGCCGGCTGGTTGAGGATGAACCCAGGATTGGGTGTGCCATCGGGCAGCAAGCGCAGGTCGAAGAACACGCCCTGCGCCAGGCCGCTGCGGTCAATGCCCTTGAGGAATTGCTTGGGCATGATCACGTCGGTGTCGATGTTGGCAGCCAATAGCGGTGCGGCGCTGCCGGTAACGGTGTCGAAAGGTTGCATGGTTCAGGCCTCCGGGGCAAAGGTGCGAACGTCAGTCAGGTGCCCGGCGATCGCCGCCGCCGCGACCATGGCCGGGCTCATCAGGTGGGTGCGCGCACCGGCGCCCTGGCGGCCTTCGAAGTTGCGGTTGGTGCTGGAGGCGCAACGGTCGCCGGCGGCGAGCACGTCGTCGTTCATGGCCAGGCACATGGAGCAGCCGGACTGACGCCATTCGAAACCGGCGTCGAGGAAAATTCGCGCCAGGCCTTCTTGCTCCGCTTGTTCGCGCACCAGGGTGGAGCCGGGCACGATCATCGCTCGCACGTGCGGGGCCACCTGTTTGCCCTTGACCACCCGGGCGGCGTCGCGCAAGTCTTCCAGGCGGGCGTTGGTGCAAGAACCGATGAAGGCGTGACTGATCATCACATCGTGCAGGGCCATTCCCGGCTCCAGTCCCATGTAGTTCAGAGCGCGCTGCTGGCCCTGGCGCACGATGGGATCGGGCTCGTGCAGGGGGTCTGGCACATGGCCGGTGATGGCGGCGGCCTGGTCGGGGCTGGTGCCCCAACTGACCATCGGCGGTAGCGCCTGTACGTCAAGTTGCACTTCACGGTCGAAGGTGGCGCCCGGGTCAGTGCGCAACTGTCGCCAACTTGCAACCGCCGCCTGCCAGAGCGCACCTTGGGGTGCGCGTGGGCGGCCTTGCAGGTAAGCGAAGACCTTGTCGTCGGGCGCCATGAAAGCGCCCCGCGCGCCGGCTTCCACCGCCATGTTGCAGACGGTCATGCGCGCTTCGACGCTGAGGGCATCGATGGCCGGTCCGGCGAATTCGATAGCGTAGCCGGTGGCCCCCGAGGCGCCTATCTGGACAATCAGCGCCATGATGATGTCCTTGGCCGTCACCCCTGGGCCCAGCTCGCCGGTGGCCCAGACGCGCAGGGTTTTCAAGCGCTTGTACACCAGCGTCTGGGTGGCCAGCAGGTGCTCGATTTCAGAGGTGCCGATACCGAAACCGAACGCGCCCAGCGCACCATAGGTGGTGGTGTGGCTGTCGCCGGCGGCCACGACCATGCCGGGCAGGATGAAGCCTTGTTCGGGGGCGACCACGTGCTCGATACCTTGGCGGCGGTCAAGCACGTCGAACAGCGGGATACCGAAATCACGGCAGTTTTCGCTGAAGTACTCGACCTGGCGAGCCCCACCGGCATCGCCCATGACGGCGGTGCGCCGGGGTGTGGTGGGGTTCACGTGATCCACCACCGCCAAGGTCGCGGCTGGCCGCCAGACCGGCCGCCCGGCCTCGCGCAGGCCGCTGAAGGCCTGAGGACTGGTGTATTCGTTGGCGACCTGACGGTCTATATACAGCAACACGTGGCCCTGGTCGTCCAGGGAACACACGGTGTGGCTGTCGATGTGTTTTTGATACAGGGTGCGGGGGCTGCTCATGGCAAGGCTCGCTTTCATTGTTTACAGCAGCATATGCCTTGGAGGGGTGGCATCAATGGCCTGCGGGGAATGGCCTGCATCACGTTTCGTGCGCAATGGCGCGTCGTTGCGCCGTATACTGGGCGCATGTTCCCCCTTGCGCTGAGGCCCTTGCCCCGATGGTTTCCGACGTAGACCGCTACATTGCCGCTGGCACCCGGGAGAACACCCGGCGCAGCTACCAGTCCGCGGTCGAGCACTATGAAGTCACCTGGGGTGGTTTCCTGCCGGCGACCAGCGACGCTATCGCCCGCTACCTGGCGGCCTTCGCTGGCAAGCTGTCGCTCAATACCTTGCGTTTGCGCCTGGCCGCGCTGGCCCAGTGGCACGCCAGTCAAGGTTTTCCGGACCCGACCAAGAGCCCCCAGGTCAAGCAGGTGATGAAAGGCATCCGTGCGGTGCACCCGCAACAGGAAAAACAGGCCGAGCCCCTGCAGTTGCTGGCATTGGAGCGTTGCGTGCGTTGGCTTGACGGGCAGATAGAGGATGCCCGCGGGGCAGGCGACAGCAAGCGGCTGCTGCGCTGCAGCCGAGACAAGGCGTTGATCCTGGTGGGTTTCTGGCGGGCGTTTCGCAGTGACGAACTGAGCCGCCTGGACGTGCAGTTCATTCAGGCCAGGCGGGGGGAAGGCATGCGCATCTTCCTGCCCTGGAGCAAGGCCGATCGCGATAACCGCGGCACTACCCATTCGGCTCCGGCGCTGGAGCGGTTGTGCCCGGTGGACGCTTATTGCGACTGGCTGCAAACCGCCGGCATCGCCCACGGGCCGGTGTTTCGCGGCATCGATCGCTGGGGGCGGCTCAGTGATAGCGCGTTGCACCCTTACAGCGTCATGCACCTGTTGCGCGACGCGCTGCAAGGCGCAGGGCTGGACGGTGATGCCTACAGCAGTCACTCGCTGCGTCGTGGCTTTGCCAACTGGGCGAGCCAGAGCGGGTGGGACCAGAAGTCACTGATGACCTACGTGGGCTGGAAAGACAGCAAGTCAGCCCTGCGGTACGTCGACGCCCAGGCCGACTTTCGCCTGCCGGCGCTCGAGGCGCCCTGACGGCCACTGCCACAGGTCACTGGAAGCCAGGTACCCGCAGGTGCATATGCGTGGTGCGCCACACCGGGTCATCCTCGGTATCGACCGTGACAAACCCCTGCTTGTGCCAGAACTCGATCGCCCCAGGCAGAAAGGGGTGAGTATGCAGGTACAGCACTTGCACCTGGTCTGCTTGCGCCAAGGCCTTCAACGCTTCGTACAGCCGTCGGGCCACGCCCAGCCCGCGCTGCCCGGGGCTGACATACAGGCGCACGATTTCGACGGTGTTGAACCCGCGGTAGTCCAGCTGGGCGAAGCGATGGTCGTAGGGCAGGTAACCGATGGCGCCGACAATCTCGCCCGCCAGCGTAGCGATCAGAAAGCGCCCCTGGGTACCCGCCCCATAGGTCTGGGCAAAGTTCGCCAGGTCTGCGGGCAACACGCTGGCGTCGAGCATCGGGAAAATCTGTGCCCGGGCCTGCATCACGTAGTCACGGGTGCTCGGTATGGCCTCGTCGGTAACTTCACTGAGTAGAACAGGCGCTGGCATACAGGGCAGTGTCTCGGCTGAAACGGCCAGTCTACCTGCCTCGGCGGGTGATTGCCGTGGTATATTCGCCGGCCATACAGAATACGTAACGCAGTACACCGACAGGAGCACACATGGCACGCGGCGGGATCAACAAGGCAGTGGTGCAAAAGGCGCGTGAAGCGCTGCTGGCCCGGGGGGAAAACCCCACTATCGACGCTGTACGCGTGGCAATGGGCAACACCGGCTCCAAGACCACCATCCACCGCTACCTCAAGGAACTGGAGGACACGGACCAGCGTCGGCTGGCCCCACGTGAGCACCTGACCCAGGAGCTGGGCGAGCTGGTAGGGCGCCTGGCCGAGCGTTTGAAGGAGGAGGGCGACGAATACGTACAGCAGGCGCAGGCGCGTTTCGACCTGCAGAAAGCCGTATTGCAGGCCGACCTGGACACCGCGGTCAAAGCCCAGGCTGCCTTGCAGCAGCAATTCGAGATACAGGCCGAGGCGCTGGCCAGCGAATCGGAACACCTGTCGGTGTGCCGCACTTCGTTGCAGACCGAGCACACCCGCAATGCCCGCCTGACCCAGGAGTGCAGTGACCTGCAGATCCGCCTGGGCGAAAAGGACGAGCACATCCGCTCCCTGGAAGAAAAGCACCAGCACGCTCGGGACGCGCTGGAACATTACCGCCAGGCCGTCAAGGAGCAGCGCGAGCAGGACCAGCGCCGCCACGAAGCCCAGGTGCAACAGGCACAGGTGGAAGTGCGCCAGTTGCAGCAAGGGTTGATCGTCAAGCAGGACGAACTGATGCGTTTGAGCCGCGATAACGAACGCATGCTGGTGGAAGCGCGGCAGGCGCGCAAGGATCAGGCGGGCGCAGCCCAGGCGCTGGCCGACAAGGTGGCCGAAACCACTGGGCTGACCACGCAGTTGGCCCAGGCCCTGGGTGTTCGCCAAGCGCTGGAACAACAGATCGAGGTGTTCCGCCAGGAGCAGGCCGCGCAGGTCAAGGCGGCGCAACAGCACGTACTGCGTGAAGCCCGGCTGGAACAGCAACTTCAGCAGGCCAATGCCACCCTGGCGCAGTGGCGGGCCGACCGCGCGGCCGCCAGCGCCGAGTAGCCTGCCTTACCCTGGCAGGTCGTCGGGCCCCGCCGGGTGCAGGTTGCTGCACAGCCGGCGCCTGGCTCGGGCCACTTGCTCGGAGGCGCCAGGCACGCCATTGCCAAGGTCCCGCAGCGCCTTGGCACACCCCTGCAATCGCAGGACCGCGTCACCCGGCAGGTGCACGGCCTTCACCACGAAGGCCAGCAGGTTTTCACCCGGCTGTGGCCCTTCGAGGATCTGCCGAACCACGTATTCCAGCGCCTGGGCGTACTGCCCACGGTTACCCAGGGCACCGCAATCCACGTCGGTGCCGGCGAACGTCTGCTGGGCCAGTTGGCGAAAGTCGTCATCCAGCGGGGTCGGGTCGCGGCCATCGTCGGCGAATACCCGGCCGCGGCGCAGGGGAACGATATTGTCGTGGTACTCGGTCATGGAGGCTCCTGTACGCGACGCTTACCCCTGGAGTATGCGCCATTGTGTTGACCTGTCCAGAAACGCGGCTGTGGTGTCCAAGCCAGGCGCTGTGGTTTGCGCGCACACTGGGTGCCATAACCAAGCCATGGAGCCCAGCATGACCGAGTACATCATTGCCCCGCCGCCTGCCGCCAGCGTCGCGATTGCCGGCGACAGCCGCCGCTTCCCGATCCGCCGGGTGTTCTGCGTGGGCCGCAACTATTCCGAGCACGCCCGGGAAATGGGCCGTGACCCCGACCGCGAACCACCGTTTTTCTTCTGCAAGCCCGCCGATGCCGTGGTACCTGCCGAGGGTGTGATTGCCTATCCGCCGCTGACCGAAGACCTGCACCACGAAGTGGAACTGGTGGTGGCCATCGGTGAGGGCGGTGTCGACATCGAACCGGGCCAGGCGTTGGCCCACGTGTGGGGCTATGGCGTGGGCCTGGACCTGACCCGCCGCGACCTGCAAGCCCAGGCCAAGAAACAGGGCCGGCCGTGGGACTGGGCCAAGGGCTTCGACGAATCGGCCCCTTGCACCGCACTGATCCCCGCCAGCCAGCTGGGCCACCCGGCCGAGGGTGCGATCTGGTTGAAGGTCAACGGGCAGGCTCGCCAGCAGGGTGACCTGGCTGACCAGATCTGGGCGGTGCCCGACGTGATCAGCTACCTGTCACGCTCGGTGGCCTTGCAGCCCGGCGACCTGATTTTCACTGGCACACCGGCAGGCGTTGGCGCCCTGCAACCGGGAGACAACGTCAGCGCAGGCATCGACGGCATCGGCGAACTGGAGCTGCGCATCGGTCACTGACCCGGCAGCAGCGTCGGCTTCCCAGGCTCCCGCCCGCCGGAACCTGGCTCGTAGGAGCACAGCTTGCTGGCGAACGCTGCAGCGCGGCGGGTCAGGAATACCGCGCTGTTTTTTTCGCTGGCAAGCCACGCGTCTACAACGACAGTTGCTTCTACACCTTGGGCGCCGATCGCTTTAGACTGGCGGCGTCCCATGCCTGCCCGAGGTTGCCTGCCATGTCGTCCCTGTCCCGCGTGCCCACCTATGGCATGCAGCAGCGCAGCAACCGCGACGATTTCTATATCCGTGACAAGCACGAGCGCGAAGCGCTGACAGCGCCACACCGCCACGAGTACTTCCAGATCCAGATCAACCTGGGCGGTGACACCGTGCAGCATATCGGCGGCGCCGTCAGGCCGTTTCCGCGCAACGCCCTGAGCTTCATCCTTCCCCACCGGCTGCACCTGATCCCACATCCCGAGCACGGCAACTTCATGCTGATCAACTTCGCCCAGGGGTTTCTGTTGCCGCATTTGCCGTGCGACCCCCTGGACCTGGAAGACGTTGCCCTGGATCAAGCGCCGGAGCTGGCACCGTTCCAGTTTCAGGAGCACCTGGACTTCATTCTCGACGACGCCGCCTTCGCCAAAGTGCAGGCCCTGCTGGAGCGCTTGCGGGAACTGGACCGCACGCGTGAATTCGGCACCAGCACGTTGCTGCGCGCCGGCCTGCTGGAGCTGATCGGCCTGGTCAGCCGGCAGTTCGCCGAACCCCTGCAGCAGTTGGCCAGCGAGCGTGCCACCCACCGCGGCCGCCGCGACGCCCTGGCGCGGGTTACCGCCCACATCCGTGCGCATATCGCCGACCCTGGCCTGACGCTCAAGGATGCCGCCGCCGCGGCGTTCCTGTCGCCCAACTACCTGACTCACCTGTTGCGCAAGGACACCGGCAGCACCTTCAGCGAGCTGGTGCTGGAACGGCGCATGCGCCTGGCGCGCACCTACCTGCTCAACAGCGACGAGGCCATCAGCCACATCGCCCAACGCTGCGGCTTCGCCGACGAAGCCTATTTTTCCCGGCGCTTTCGCCAGACCCAGGGCTTGGCACCGGGGCAATTCCGCCGACAGCAGCGCGCCCATCGGGCTGATCAATGATGGTTAGCGCAGTGCCGGCCATTTGCTAGGGTAGGGCGCATACAGTCAAGCGAGCACGGACATGGATACCCGACAACACCGCCTGGATGTCAACGGCATCACCCTTAGCCTGCACAGCGCCGGCCCCCACCAAGGCCTGCCCGTGTGGTTGCTGCATGGGTTTCCCGAATGCTGGTATTCCTGGCGTCACCAGGTAGCGCCGTTGGTTGCGGCGGGATACCAGGTGTGGCTACCGGAAATGCGTGGCTACGGCGCCAGTTCCGCGCCCCAGGCCGTGGAAGCCTATGACCTGCTGACGCTGTGCGCAGACATTCAAGCGGCAATGGACGTGCTGGGCCACCATCAGGTGTGCGTGGCGGGTCATGACTGGGGCGCGCCGGTCGCCTGGCACCTGGCGTTGCTGGAGCCGCAGCGGGTCAGGGCGGTGGCGGCGCTGTCGGTGCCATTTGCCGGCCGGCCGCGACAGCCCGCCATCGACAGCCTGCGCCAGCACTTCAAGGACCGTTTCAACTACATGCTGTACTTCCAGACACCTGGAGTCGCGGAGGCTGAACTGGACGCCGACATCGCTCGCACCCTGCGGCTGTTCATGCAAGGTGGCGACAACGGGGACCTGATCCTCAACGACAAGCCGGCCAGCGCCACCCTCTTCGAGGGCGTCAACAGCCCTGACCAGTTACCCTCATGGTGCAGCCTCGAGGACTTTCAGGTGTATGTGCAGACGTTCGCCGGGCGCGGCTTCGGTCCGGCACTCAACTGGTACCGCAACTTCGAGCGCACCTGGCAGCGAACCCAATGCCTCACGGATGCGGATGTGCAACAACCCGCGCTGTTCCTCATCGGCGACCTCGACCCCGTAGGGGTGCTGGAGGCGCATACCCTGGCGCGCATGCCGCGCCGCGTGCCACACCTGGAACAGCACGTCCTGGCCCGGTGCGGGCATTGGCTGCAAAGCGAGCAGCCGGACATGGTAAATCGACACTTGATCAAGTTCCTGAAGACCCACTTCCCTGTCGTTGAATGAACATTTGTTTAAGGTTCTTCACGGATTTTAGGGAAAGTTGGTGGCACCACCACAAATCTGCAGTGGGCAAACAGAGCGAATCAGCTGATGCCCCAGGCATAACTGGCCCGAAACAAATGTGGGACCGGGCTTGCCCGGGAAGCGCCGCGCGGGCGGCGCTCGATTTCAAGAGCGCCGGAAAAACCAAGACATGTACCTGGTGGCCTTGATGCAATTGCAAGGCAGGCGACAAAATGTTCATCGGAGCTCCTGGCTGGGGATTGCATCAGGGCCTCCAAGTGCCAGGCGATGTTGTAGTGTCGCTGTTAAGATCGAGCGCCGCCTGCGCGGCGCTTCCCGGGCAAGCCCGGTCCCACATTTGTTTCGGGCCAGTTACGCCTGTGAGAGCACCTGTTCCGCCTTGTTTGTCCACTATAGATCTCTGTAGCCAATACCAATTTTTCCTACGATCCGTGAAGAAAAAAATCATTTAACTGATTGATTTAATAGGATTTCCTGTCGTCCTTCCGACGCCCTGGGTTTGCTGGGTATTCGCCTGGACTCCGGCAAAGGGCCCGCACACCACGGCGCAGTACTACTACGCCAACCTCAGTGATTTTTATACCCAGCATTTTATCGGGCTGGCCCATACCAGCAAACTGCCGTGGGGCAGCCTGCAGACTGACCTGCGCGGGTTTGTCAGCAACGCCCAAGGCCGCAACGCCAGTACGGAAGAGCGCTTGGCCGGCTACAAATCAAATGGCGCGGCCGGTACCGACGGCGCGGTCGATAACCGGGCCTGGAGTGCACTTTTCACCTACACGCTGGGCGGGCAATCGTTGGGGGCAGGCTACCAGCGGCTAACCGGCAAGAGTGATTTCCCATTTCTCAACCAGGGCGATGGCAATGCCCCGTACCTGATCACCAGCCGCCAGATCGGCCGTTTTCAGTATGCGGGGGAGCGAACCTGGCTGGCCCAGTACAGCTATGACTTCGCCCACTGGGGGCTGTCGGGGCTGACAGCGGCGGTGGTCTACCTCAAGGGTGACGGTATTCAGGAAGCCCACACGGGCGGCGAATGGGAGCGCGACCTGACCTTGGGTTATGTCATCAGCCAGGGCGGCCTCAAAGGCCTGGGCTTCAGCTGGCTGAACGGTACACTGCGCACCGGCGTCAGCGGCCAGCGCAGCCAGGACGAAAACCGCCTGATCGTGAGCTACCGCTTCGCGTTGCTGTGATGGGGGCTTGCGGCCGCTGCAGGGGCGCGTTCAGCCTGGCGGGTTGTCGCGCAGGTAGTGCTGGGTGGCATCGAGCACCCGGACGATGGCGTCGATGTCCTTGGACATCGACGCTACCAAGGCCGGGTCGTCCAGCAGCATCAACCGCAGTTTGAGCCGTGACAACGGCGTGCGCAGGTCATGGGAGACCGCGCCGAGCATGCGTCGGCGCATGTCCACCTGGTCGCGTATGGCCTGCTGCATGCGGTTGAGCCGCTTGGCGACCTGGCGAGCCTCGATGCCCCCCGTTTCCTCCAGCGGTGCGCTGTCCAGGTCATGGCCCAGACGTTCGGCGGCACGGCTGAAGCGCTTCAGTGGCCGGGTCAGCGAGCGGCTGACGTACCAGGCGATACCGACCAGTGCCAACCCCTGGAACGCCAGCATCGCCTTGGGCCAGACCAGTACATAGTGGGAGCTGGCTTCCAGCGCCTGGGCCGGGTCCAGGGTCTGGTCGGTAATGCCCAGGCGCGGTGGTGGCGGGATGCGGTAATGCAGGATCCACAGGTATGTCAGCCCATGGGCGAGCACGATCGCACCCAGCGAGACAGTGAACAGGCGAGCAAACAGGGTGCGGGAAGGATTCATCGCGTACGGCCAGGCAGGCATTTATTCAAACCATAACATTCTGTTCGCAAATCGACGTATCTCGTTGGTATCGGCCGTCACGGCAAGCACTGCCGGCCGCCGGCGCAGGCCCTATACTCAAGACAATACCTGTAACCATGCCGATACGGAACCGCGGTCATGATCCTGCGCGCACTGGTGGTGGCCCTGTTTTTACTGCTGAGCGCCTGCGCTGGGCGCGGCACCCTGGTGGAACCGGTGGTCAGCCCGGTGACCTGGCAGCAGGTGGACGCCGCACTGCTGGCCGCGTCCGATGACGCCAGGGAACAGGCCCGGGTCTATGCCCGTGGTTCCCTGGACCACTGGCGCACCCGGGTCTACCAGCAGACCGACGAGGTGTTCGTCCCCTGGTTCAACAGCTACTGGACCCAGGAATGGCTGTCGATGCGGGTCAGCTGGTACACCCTCAGCAGCGGCCATGACCCCGCGCAGCCCGGGCAGCGGCTCGAAGCCTACCTGCAGAAGCAGTATCACGACCGGGTGCTGGCGCCGGTTGCGGTGGAAGTCGAGCCCAACGCCATTGCGGTGGACGCGACCGATTTCTACATGCAACTGCTCAGTAGCCAGGTGACGGCCATCGGCGAGCAGTATCGGTTGCCCAAGGCGCAATATGCACAGCACCTGGGCGCCATCGTGCTGCTGCCGCCGGCCAACGCTTCCCTCCATGAGTTGACCCACACCCAGCCGCCCACGAAAGTGCGGGCCTACGCGGCACTGCTGCAGCGCTTGCGTGCCGGTGCCGAGGCCTCGCCCCAGGGGCTGGGCAATGTCGCCAAAGCCACCAACAGCAAGCTTCAGGCGCAGATGAGCACCCGCGGCGCCGGCAGCGTGGCGGCCGCGGTAGCCGGCAAGATCGCCGGGCCGCTGATATCCCTGGGCATGGCCGGTATCCGCGCGCTCGCCCATGCTGGCGAGCGGCCGGATACCGAGGCGCAGTTACGTCATGACCTGGGCATTGCCTTCGACCAGGCCTGGCTCAAGGTGCTCAACGACCCCCAGGGCGGCGTCATGGCGGGGGTCAACCAGCTGGCGGACGGGTTGCAAGCGCAACTGGCTGCCGTGAGCGCTGCGCAACCGCTTGATAAACATGCGCGGGCGAGGCGCGCAGGGTTTCTGGCACCATGGCCGGCATTCGCCACGAACAGGAATTGACCATGGGTTTTGAAGCGTTCTGGTACATCGATCTGCTGGGAACCTTTGTCTTTGCCCTCAGTGGTGCCCTGGCGGCCATCGACAAGCGCCTGGACCTGTTCGGCGTGGTGGTGATAGCCTTCGTCACCGCCTGTGGCGGCGGGGTCATCCGCGACCTGTGCATCGGCGCCTTGCCGCCGGCGGGGCTGGTCAACCTGGCCTACCTGGGCGTGGTTGGCCTGGCGGTGGCGCTGGCCGGCTTATTCCAGACACGCCTGTTGCGCCTGGCCCAACCGACGCTATTCTTCGACGCCATCGGCCTGGGGTTCTTCGCCGCCTTCGGTGTGCACAAGGCCTACACCCTGGTGCCCGACATCGAACTGGCCGTGCTCCTGGGGGTAGTCAGCGCCGTGGGGGGCGGGGTGCTGCGCGACGTGCTGCTGGGCCGGGTGCCAGTCATCCTCAGCAAGGATATCTACGCGTCGGCAGCCCTGGTCGGGGCGCTGGTACAGCTGACCGGCGAATTGCAGTGGCTGCCGCTGCACATCAGCGCCTGGCTGGGTATTGGCCTGTGCACAGCGCTGCGCATGCTGTCGCTGCGCTATGGCTGGAACCTGCCGGCCATCAAGAAGGTGGTGTGATCATGGCAGCATCTGCGCTGCATTGGCCTGAGCGGCCGTGTGCAGGTGGCGAACAACTCCGTGGGTTTTCCCGCGGTCCTGGCCTGGTCGGCGAAGCCCGGGCGCACTGAGCACGACGCCATACCCTTGATGCAGGAAACCTTTCGGTTGAATCAGTTCCCCTTGATTGAGGCCATCAGCGTGTCACGGCACGATAACCCGGGCACAGGATGGTTGCTTGAAACGCTGAACTACGCACTGAACCCCGGTGATCGAGTCGCCATCACCGGCCCCTCTGGCGCCGGCAAGAGCGTACTGTTGCGCCTACTGGCAATGCTCGATGCCCCGGACAGTGGCGAACTGCGCTACCAGGGCCAGGCCATCGCGGACCGGCACATTCCCGACTATCGCCGCCAGGTCTGCTACATCGCCCAGAAACCGGCCCTGCTGGATGGCAGTGTCGAGGACAACCTGCGCTACCCCTACAGCCTCAAGGTTCACGCCGGTAGCCGCTATCAGCGTGATGCGGTACTGCGCTTGCTGGAGCATGCTGGCAAACCGGTCGGTTTTCTGACCCGTCACGCCAGTGAACTGTCTGGCGGCGAAGCTCAGGTGCTGGCCTTGGTACGGGCCCTGCAGCTCAACCCCCAGGTGCTGTTGCTGGACGAGCCCACTGCGGCCCTGGACCCGGTTTCCGTGCAGCAGGTCGAAGCCCTGGTGGACGCCTGGTTCGACGCCAGCCGGGCGCTGGTCTGGGTCTCCCACGACCCTGCACAGGCCCTGCGGGTCAGCCATCGCCAGCACGTCATGAAGGCGGGGGTACTGGCGTGAACTACCAGAGCCTTTCCAACCTGGATATTGCCATCGCCGCCGCGCTGATCTTCATCAACGGCGCACTGTCGGTGTGCCTCAAGCTGGGCCTGGGGCGCCAGTTGTTGATCGCGGCCCTGCGCACCATGGTGCAACTGCTCGCCATCGGGTATGTGCTGAGCTGGATCTTCGCCAACGCCCAGTGGTACGTGGTACTGCCCGTGATGTGCCTGATGACCTTGATCGCCGGGTTGTCGGCGGCCGGGCGTGGCAAGCGTACCTACGCTGGCCAGCGTCTGGACAGCATTGTCTCCATCTGGGTCAGCAGCTGGCTGGTGGCGGCCGTGGGGTTGTTCGCGGTGATCCGCATCCACCCCTGGTATGAACCGCAATACGCTATTCCCATTCTGGGGATGATTCTGGGCAACACGCTGACCGGTGTGTCGCTGGGCATAGAGCGCATGCTCCACGAACTCACCGCAGGCAGGGGCCAGGTGGAAATGACCCTGGCGTTGGGCGGTACCCGCTGGGAAGCCGCGCAGCTAGCGGCACGCCAGGCGGTGAGGGCGGGGATGATTCCCACGCTGAACCAGATGTCGGTGGTGGGGCTGGTCAGCCTGCCGGGCATGATGACAGGCCAGGTGCTGGCAGGGGAAAGCCCGCTGCAAGCAGTGCGCTACCAGATCATCATCATGTTCCTGATCGCCGCGGCCTCCGGACTGGGCACGGTGGTGGCAGTGCTGTTGACCTACCGACGGGTGTTTTCGCCGCAGCACCGCTTCCTGGCGTGGCGGTTGCAGAGGCGTGATTGAGGCTGGCGCAATACTGGCCCCCTGAATGATTTCCTGGAGGCAAAATCACCCTACTTTCAGGTGCTTGGGGTGGGGTTTGAATGCGAAACATGATGATCGCGTTGTCGGCTGTGGTGCTGACGGGGGCCACTGTCTGTGCTGAAGCGAGGGAAATTCGGGCCGATGACCGCTACATGTGCAGTTGGGGCGCCGGCACGGCGGCCAAGGCCCAGGAGCTGAAATTGAGCGGGGTGTCCCTGTATGCCGCCCGACAGAAGATCCAGACCTACCGGTTCAGCAAGGGCTGGATGCGCATGATGGCCATGGGGATCACCGAACAGACCTACGATAGCGCCTCGCAGGCCAAGCCAGCCGTGGTGCGCGAGACCTTCTACGAGGGCTGCATCCACTACCGGCTAGCACGAAAATAAAACAACGGGTCGTACTGGGGCAACGCCCTTGCACCCCGGCTGGATGTTCCACTGACTGTCCATCTCTGACAGGAAGTTGACCATGACCGAGCATACCATCGTATCCACGGGCGACCAGCAAGCCCTCAAGGACCTGGCCCAGCAGTGGGTGGCGGCCTACCCGGATCTGTACACCATCGCCGAGCAGACCGGCGCGGCGCTCCTGGCCCGGCACACCCCCGATGTCATTGACCCCCATCGCGTCTATTGGCACCGCTGGCACAACGGCGTCAGTTCACCACGCACCTTCACCGGCTGGGAGCATTACGGTGCGCCCATCGAGTCGATGACCCTGGCCGAGCTGGTGATCCACCGTTTCAATGTGCACGATCAGGACAACTCGGACCTGCTCAGCCTATTCGGGGGCCTGTACCTGGAAGGCCCGGGCGCCAAGTTCTACGACGAGCACAACGAAGTCCGCGTTCTGCCCCGGGACCTGCTGAATGACTTCTGGGCGATCGGCTTCGCCAGTCGTTACCTCGACGCGCTCGCGCAGTTCTGGGCCGAGCAGGGCGCAACGTACAAGGTGCTCGCCAAGGTGGAAATGATCGGTCAGGCCCTGCACCAGTGCCGCGAGGGCCAGCTCAGCCAGACGGACTGCGAGTGCGTGCTGGCGGCACTGGTGGGCAGTACTCAGCTGCCATTGTCCCTGCAGCAGTTGCAAGCGCCAGTCACGCCGGATGAGGGCATCGCCACCGTGCGGGAGTTCGACATCGATGGCATCAGGGCCAAGGACATCCTGCGCGTGGTCACCCCAGGCGGGCGCGAGATCCTTTACCTGTCAGGAGAGCGACCGGCCTTCCAGGTGTGCGATGGCGCCGCGCAGGTATATGCCTGGGTCCGCTCACGTTGCAAGGATGCCGCTCGTGCCTCGTTCATGGTGCATTTCCTGCCCAACGAAACCCACGACAGCGAGGCGTGGTCGAGCCTGCATCACAAGATCGACCAGGTGTTCTACCACGGTTGGGAGCGCAACCGCGACTGGGTCAACCGCGCCAACCGGGTCATCACCGACGATCCATTTGATTGGCTGCAAACATCCTCCCGCCTGCGTATGGAAGAGTTCGCCAACCGCCGCCTGGTCTTCAACGCGTCCCTGACCAAGCGTTTGTGGATCAGCTACCTGGGCGTCGCGGTCACGCTGGGCAGCGCGCTGGCCCCGGCCTTCTGGCCTATCGCCCTGGCGACCGCCGGCGCCTGCATGGCGAAGTTGTCGCTTGATATAGACCAGGCGGTCAATTCGACCGATGCTCCCGAGCGCAAGCGCGCGATCGTCGGGGCTGTTTTCGATTCGATCAACCTGCTGTTCAACGCCATGGCGGCCTTTCCTCATGGCAAGCTGAGCGACCCCTTCGAAACGCCAGACACCGCCGATTGGGCGCCGCCGGCCCCGCCAGAGGACGTCCCCTGCACGCCGGCGCTGGTGCCCGAAAAACCGTCTAGCGAGCCACCGGCGCCCTTCACACCGTCGGAAATGGAAAAGGCGCTGCACGGCCTGGAAGACAATGTGCTGCTGGAGACCGAACCGCAAACCGCACCCGGCCCGTATCAGGGTGTGTACGTGGGCCAAAACGGGGAACTGCACATCGAGATCGACGGGTTGCCCTACCGGGTGCGCTACGACAAGGCCATGGAGACACTGCTGGTGGTCAACCCGCAGAACCCCGAGGCATTTTTCGGGGCACGTGCGGTGCGCCTGAACGAGGCGGGGGAGTGGGAAATGGGCGGGGGCTTCCAGCTCAAGGGCGGCGGCCACTGGTCGCGACTGCTGAAACGGCCGGCCAGGCTGCCCACCCCGCAGGTGCTAGTGCGTCCACAGCTGCCGGCCGTGACGGTCGAACTGCCCATGGACGATGTAGTGCAGGTAGGCAGTGATTATGAAATTCTTCTGGAAGGGAAACCGCAACTGGTCCGCTACGACGTGGACGCCAAGGCCTGGTATGTCACCCGCTTCGATACGCGCCTGTACGTATGGCGTGAAGGGCCGGGGGAATGGAACAGTGGGGTACGGCATTATCTGGATCAGGCTGCGCAGGCGCGCCTGGCACCGGAGCGCATCGTCACGGTCGAGCTGCCGCCGTTGCCAGCCTTGCCTGAGGCGGTCCAACCCATCCCTCGGTTGATTCACCACGTATGGGTAGGCGCGCAGTTACCGGAGGAAGATTTGCTGGAGGGGGTCAAGCTCACGGCGCTGCGCAGCCCCGGCTACGAGAACATCATCCACGTCGACCTGGAGGACGAGGGGTTGGTGAGTGTATTGAAGAAAGCCCTGCGCGCGGACAAGGAACTGCGTCCTGGTAACCTGAAGATCAACGACCTGAAGGGCAGCGCGTTTTTCAAGCGCTTCATGGCCAGCCCCAGCGCCGACATCTACACGGCCATGCGCCACGGCCCGGGCCGCAACATGGCCGGTGCCGCCGACGTGCTGCGCTATTCGCTGCTGGAGGAGTATGGCGGCATCTACATGGACATGGATGACCTGCTGGACGTCAACCTTTCCCACATCGACCTGTCGGCCGGCCATGGCGACGTGCTGGTGAACCGTGGCGTTACCCTGGAGCAATACGACTTTCGCGGCTACAACAATGACAATTTCGCCTCGCTCCCGAAAAATCCGGTGCTCAAGGAGGTGATCAACACCCTGCGCTCGCGTTTCGATGCAGACCCGACGTTTTACAGTAAGCCGCGGCCGGTGCGGGAAGTCGATGCCGATGGTGTGGAAACCCCGGCCTCTACCGAGCGGTTTCGGCAGTACATGAAGCAGATATTCAAGCGTACCGGGCCGGGGCTGTTCAACGATGTGCTCAAGGCCCAGCGACCCGACTATTACGCCAGCTTCATCAAGAACCCGTCGCCTAACGAGATCACGGTGGTGTCCAAAAGTTACGAGGCTAGCCGGTTGGCGGCACAGGAGTTCTACCAGCCGTTTCGGCAGAAGGCCAAGGTGCTGATTGGCCAGGCGCATTCCTGGCAGAAAGGCTGAACCTCCCGGCCGGTAGCGCGCAAAGCCGGCCGGTCACGCCTATCCTTGGTGGCTAACCCGATGATACGGAGGCCACCATGCCCCTTGACACACAGACCTTGATCGACACGGCGCAGGCCCTGATGGCCCCTGGCAAAGGGATTCTGGCAATGGACGAAAGCCTGGGCACCTGTAACCGCCGGTTCGCCCAGGTGGGCATCGGCCAGAGCGAGGAAAACCGCCGCCGCTACCGCGAACTGCTGGTCACGGCGCCTGGCCTGGCGTCGCACATCAGTGGCGCGATTCTGTTCGAGGAGACCCTGTACCAGCGCACCGCCGACGGCGTTCCATTCGTCGAAGTCCTGCAGGCGGCTGGCATTGTCGTGGGTATCAAGGTGGACGCCGGCGCCCAGCCGTTGGCCGCATTCCCGGGTGAACGCATCACCGAGGGCCTGGACGGCTTGCGCGAGCGCCTGAAGGCTTACGCGGGGCAGGGCGCTCGTTTCGCCAAATGGCGCGCAGTGCTGAACATCACCGAGCAACTGCCCAGCCGCTTCGCCATCCAGGCCAATGCCCAGGCACTGGCCCGTTACGCCGCGTTGTGCCAGGAGGCCGGGGTGGTGCCCATCATCGAGCCGGAAATTCTCATGGACGGCGACCACAGCCTGGCACGCTGCCAGGCTGTGACCACCGAAGTGCTGGCGCAGGTGTTCGAGCAGTTGCACCAACACCGCATCCTGCTGGAAGGGATGATCCTCAAGCCCAACATGGTGCTGCCCGGCCAGGACAGCCCCGTCACCGCCACCCTGGAAGCTGTGGCGCAAGCCACGGTCGAAAGCTTTCTGCGCACAGTACCAGCGGCCGTCGCCGGCATCGCTTTTCTGTCAGGGGGGCAGTCTTCACCCCTGGCCACGGCGCATCTGAATGCCATGCACCAAGGCGCCCCCTTGCCGTGGCCGCTGACGTTTTCCTACGGTCGGGCGTTGCAGGACGAAGCCTTGCACGTATGGGCGGGCGACGATGCCCATGTGGAGCGCGCTCAACAAGCCCTGGTACAGCGGGCCCGGTGCAACGGCGCCGCCGCCCAAGGCCAGTACCACCCCTCGATGGAAAACTGAAAGCACGGTCAGGCCTGGGCCACGTCCACCCACTGCGCATTGACCAGTTCCGCCATGCGTTGAGGGCATAGCCGCACGGCGGCGTTGGTGGCACCGCCGGCGGGCAGTACTTCATCGAAGGCCTGCAATGACACGTCGCAGTACACGGCCACGTCGTGGGGTAAACCGAACGGGCACACGCCGCCCACCGGATGGCTGGTGTGAGCCTGGACTTCGGTGGCGTCGAGCATCTTGGCCTTGACCCCGAACCGCGCCTTGAACTTCTTGTTGTCCAGGCGCGCATCGCCGCGGGTCACGATCAAAATGACCTGGTCGTTCACCCGCAGGGACAACGACTTGGCAATCTGCCCGGGCTCGACGTTATGGGCCGTGGCAGCCAGGGCCACTGTGGCGGTGCTTTCGGCGAGCTCGATGACCGACAGGTCGGGGGCGTTGGCTGCCAGAAAGGATTTGACGGTTTCCAGACTCATTGCTGCTCCTTGGGCACGGTTCAGGAATCGGCCTTACCTTACCATGCCGTTTATCTACACTTACCCCCAACAACAGGAGGCCGCATGCGTTATGTCCTTGCTCTATCGAGTTGCCTGATGCTGAGCAGTTGCACGAATGTCACTGTGCAGCAATACGCCAACGAGCGCCCGTCCCTGGACCTGGTGGCCTTCTTTTCCAAACCGGTGCAGGCCTGGGGTATGTTCCAGAAGCGCTCGGGGGAGGTGGCCAAGCGTTTTCACGTCGACATCCAGAGCCACCGCGACGGTGAGCGCCTGATCCTGGACGAGCGTTTCGTCTATAGCGATGGCACGCGCCAGGAGCGCATATGGACCCTGCAACCCGATGGCCCCGGCCGTTGGCGCGGGCGCGCCGGTGATGTAGTCGGTGAAGCCCGCGGGGAAGTGGCCGGCAACGCCTTGCGGTGGCGCTACCGCCTTGACCTGCCGGTGGACGGGAAGCATTGGCTGATGGACATGGACGATTGGATGTACCAGATGGATGACGACACCTTGATAAACCGCACCACCATGAGCAAGCTGGGCGTGGAAGTAGGGCAGGTCACGCTGTTCTTTCGCCGTCAGCCCTGAGGCCCGCGGTCATGGCCTGTGACCCCCCGAGCCGTCGATCCAACACCCTAAGAGAATATTGTGATTTCGCACCGCATAACGCCTGTCACCCTCACCGTTGGCGCTTCCCCGAGCCTGCCCAACCCCCAGCCGCAGGCGCGTCAGGCGCGGGTCGGGTTTATCCTGCTGGAGCATTTCTCGCTGCCTGCCTTCACCCAGGCGCTGGACACCCTGGTGACCGCCAACCTGCTGCGGCCCGGGTTGTTCAGCACAACCACCTTGGGCCTGCACGCCGGTGAGGTGGTCAGCGACCTGGGGTTGGTCATTCGTCCCGATACCAGCCTGGAGGCGGCCCACGCCGCGGACTTCGACCTGCTGGTGGTCTGCGGCGGCCACCGCACCGGGCTCAAAGGCAGCCCACCCTTGAGCGCGTTCCTCACTAGCGCCGCACAGGCCGGCCGCAGCCTGGCCGGCCTGTGGAATGGTGCCTGGTTTCTGGGCAGCGCCGGGTTGCTGGCCGGTTACCGCTGTGTGGCACACCCGGAACACCGGCCGGCCCTGGCGGAAATCGCCAAGGCGGCGCACGTCACCAGTGAGGCCTACGTGCTGGACCGCGACCGCCTCACCGCCTCAAGCCCCGCAGGGGCTTTGCAGATGACCCTGGAGTGGGTCAAGGGCCTGCACGACAAGGCGCTGATCGAAGGCATCGAAGACATCCTGGCGTTCGGTGAATCGCGCTACCGGCGCCTGACACCCTCGGCGAAGCTATCGGTGAGCCCAGCGCTGCGCGAAGTCATCGACCTGATGGACAGCAACCTGGAAGAACCCCTGGAACTGGCCCAGCTGGCCGCCTACGCCGGCCGCTCGCGGCGGCATATCGAGCGGCTGTTCAAGGAGCAACTGGGCACCACTGCGCAACGCTATTACATGGAGGTGCGCATCATCGAAGCACGGCGGTTGCTGCAGCACACCGAGCTGTCGATGGTGGAGGTGCTGGTGGCCTGCGGGTTCGTGTCGCCCAGCCATTTCAGTCGGTGCTACAGCAGCTATTTCGGTTATCGGCCGTCCAAGGAAACGCGGCGGGTCAAATAGGCAGCGCCGTGGTGTACCCACCCCCACAGAAGCCGGACCGAAACACCGGGTTCGAACAGCCGCTTCGGTACAGGTTCAGGTGTTACCGGTAAACCCTGGGCTCATCGCCCAGGCAGATCGTGAGCTGGTTGCCCGCCTTGTCGAAGCTGCAATACGGCAGTGGTTCGCTCAGCCACTCATGCAACGGCACCCCCAGGTAGCCAAGGATCAGCGCCATGACCGACCGGGGGGCCATCGCGGCGGTGCCCGCGCGCACGCGCGCCGCACGGCTGCGCCAGACCGCCAGGGCGGTCGTGCCCAGGCCAATGACGATCGCACAGGTGATGTCGCCCGCTTCCGGCAGGTAGATCAGGTTTTCCTCCGTGGGGTAACCCACCCGCCACCACAGGCCGATGCCCACCTGCAGCACGCCCGCGGCGCCCCAGGCCAGCCGGTGGCCGGGCAACCCCACCAGGCTGCACACCCCCAGGCCGGCGAGGGTGACGCACCACCGCATCATGTACATCAACTGCCCATAGCCGCCCCCCATCAGCGTGCCGCTGACATCGATAGGCATGAGGCCCCAATACAGGACGTAGGCGATGTCCGCGAGTATCGAGCACAAGGCTAGGGCGCTGATGGCCTGGTAGGCACGAAGTTGAAGTGTCGGGGGCAGAAGGGGCATGACGAGCGTCCATGTTCTCAAAGGCGCGAATGATGCCCGAATGACAGATGAAAACAACCCGAACCGCTTGTTAAAGGCTGGAGTACAGGTGTACTCCTGGTCAGGAGCCTCGACGTTTGCCATCCACCGGACGAATACCACCCACCTGAAAAACGGATTGGTGGCAGCGCGAGCCCACGGGTAGTGTCTGCTGAACACTCGCCCCGCTGGAGAAAGCGCTCGATGTCATCAACGGCCCCACACACGCAACAGCTCCTCCCCAACCCGCTGTTCTCCCTGCACGGCAAAGTCGCCTTGATTACCGGCGCTACCCGCGGCATCGGCCTGGCGATCGCCCGCCAATTTGGCCAGGCAGGCGCGCGGCTGGGCATCAGTAGCGAAAGCGCCGAGGATTGCCTTCACACTGTTTCGCAGTTGCAAGCACAAGGCTTCGATGCCTTTGGCGTGGCGGCTGACCTCAGCCGTCACAGCGAGGTAACGGCGCTGGCGGACGCCATGCAGGCGCGCTTCGGTCAGGTCAACGTGCTGGTGTGCAACGCCGGTGTAGCGCCACACATGGGGCCTCTGGCCACAGCCAGTGACGCCCAATGGCAACTGACCCTGAACGTCAACCTGCGCAGTGCCGTGTGGCTGACCAACGCCTTGATACCCGGCATGGCGGTGGCGGGCGAGGGCAGTGTGGTGCTGATCGCCAGTATCGCTGGCGTGCGAGGAAACAAGGGGCTGGGCCTGTATGGCCTGTCAAAAGCGGCACTGGCCCAACTGGCCCGCAACCTGGCCGTGGAGTGGGGGCCGGCCAACGTGCGGGTCAACGCTATCAGCCCGGGGGTGATCGAAACTCACTTTGCCCAGCCACTCACCCGCCAGCCTGAGGTAATGGAGCGGCGCCTGGCGCTGACCCCGCTGCGGCGCGTCGGCACACCCGACGAGGTGGCGGCCCTGGCGCTGCTGCTGGCTGCCCCAGGGGGGGCGTTCATGACGGGGCAGAACATCATTGTCGACGGTGGCACCACCATTGGCGATGGCAATTGAGCAGTGGGGCATTCGTTTGGCCCGTTCCCGGTATCTGCCGAGCGGGGCCGGGACCTGCGATTACTTTGCCCCCATGTGGCCGGTGCTGCTTCGATCAATGATGGTAAAACCCGTGTCAATACACACCGGTGGCGCCTTCACCCCCGGCGCCGCGCGCAATCGTGCCAGCAACGCCTCCGCCACCTGCTGGCCAATCATCGTGCCATTGACCCGCACTGTCGAAAGGGGCGGGTGCACGTGGGCGGCGCTGCTCAAGTCGCCGAAACCCATCACGGCCAAATCCTCGGGCACGCGAAGGCCGCGACTCGCCGCCTCGGCCAGCACGCCCTGGGCGATGGTATCGGAGCTGCACACCACGACCTGCGGGCTGTGTCCCTTTTCCAGCATGCCCTGCAAGCCCAATCGACCCGAGGCCAGGGTGGCGGGGGCGGGAAGTATTTCGGTCGGCGTATCGATGATGCCGTGGGCCTGCAGCTCCGCTTTCAGGCTGGCGACTCGCCTTAGCCCGCGCGGGTCGTCGAGGGTCACCACGGCGAAGCGCCGGTAGCCTTTGTCCAGCAGGTTGCGGGCGATGCACACGCCCACCTGTTCGTGGGAGAAGCCCACCAGCATGTCGATGGGCGCCTCGCTCAAGTCCCAGGCTTCCACCACGGGGATGCGCGCCGAGGCCAGGCGCTGGCGACTGGCCTCGGTGTGCAAGGTGCCGGTCAGCACGATGCCATCGGGGCGGCGGCCCAGCACGGCTTCCAACAGTGCCTCTTCCTGCTCGGCGCTGTAACCGGTCAGGCCGATCAGGGTCTGGTAGCCGGCGGCGGTGAGACGGTCCATCACCGCCTGTACGGTATCGGCGAAGATCGAGTTGGCGATGGTGGGCAGGAAAATCGCCACCAGCCGACTCTTGTTGGTGGCCAGGCCACCGGCCAGCATGTTCGGCACATAGCCCATCGCCCGTGCGGCCTCGCGCACCTTGTCGCGCGTACGCTCGCTTACCAGTTCGGGGCGGTGCAGCGCGCGTGACACGGTGATGGGCGAGACGCCAGCCACGCGTGCCACGTCGATCAATGTGTAGCCGGGCACACCTGTGGGGTCACTGCCGGAAAGTGAAAGGTCCTTGTTCGACTTCTTGGCCATCAGGGGGGGCGGGTTCCAGCGTGGAGTGGGGACCTTATCTTACCTTGTGGCGCCTGAGTTGTATGGTGTCGCGTCAGCCGGAGTCATCGTACCTCTCTGTCGGAATGCCTTGAATGATTGCGCAATCAGTGTAAGCTCAGGTTCATTGGCTGCGGCACCCGATGCATGTGGCCGTTTTTATCGATTCAAATGATTGCGCAATCATCAGCCCACTGAAAAGTCGTGCACCGATCCACCGCAGTACTCACAACAAGGAAAATAACAAGTGAACCCAACCATGCCGCCAGTCCCCAGGACCCGTGTCCGCTACCTGATCCTGAGCCTCATTTTCATCGTTACGGTATTCAATTACGTCGACCGGGCCACACTGTCCATCGCCGCCCCCAGCATGCGCGGCGACCTTGGCTTCGACGCCATGACGATGGGCATCGCTTTCTCCGCCTTCGGGTGGGCCTACACCGCCATGCAACTGCCGGGCGGGGTGATCCTCGACCGCTACGGCTCTCGAGTGGTGCTGGGCGCTAGCCTGATCCTGTGGTCGGCATTGACCTTCCTGCAGGGCTACGTCGACTACTTCGCCTCGGCGTTTCTGGTGCTGTTCGGCCTGCGCTTCCTCATGGGCGTGGCCGAGGCCCCGGCGTTTCCGGCCAACAACCGCCTCACCGTCATGTGGTTCCCGCGCCAGGAGCGTGGCCTGGCTACGGCAGTGTTCCAGTCGGCCCAGTATTTCGCCCTGGCCGCGTTCACGCCGCTGATGGTATGGCTGGTCAGCACCTGGGGCTGGCAGCACGTGTTCTGGGTCACCGGCCTGGCCGGCATCGTCATTGGCCTTGTGTGGTTCCGCCTGGTGCGCGAACCGCGCAAGGACCACCGCGTCAACCAGGCAGAAATCGACTACATCGAGGCCGGCGGCGGCCTGCCCACCATTGGCGACGTGAAAACACCGTTCAGCTGGAAACGCGTCAAGGCCATCGGTGCCAACCGCATGATGGCCGGCATCTACCTGGGCCAGTTCTGTCTCACTTCCATCACCTGGTTCTTCCTCACCTGGTTCCCCACCTATCTGATCGAAGCCAAGGGCATGACCCTGCTCAAGGTCGGCCTGGTGGCGGCCATCCCGCCCATCGCCGGCTGCCTGGGCGGGATGGTGGGGGGCGTGTGGTCGGACTGGATGCTGCGCAGGGGCTTCAGCCTGACCGCCGCACGCAAGACCCCGATCATCTGTGGCCTGCTGCTGTCCAGCAGCATCGTCATCGCCAACTACAGCGCCTCGCTCACCGTGGTGATCGCGGTTATGTCCCTGGCCTTCTTCGCCAAGGGTGTCGGCAACCTGGGCTGGTGCATCGTCGGCGACGTGTCACCCGCGCGGGCCATGGGCGTCAGCGGCGCCATGTTCAACTTTTGCGGCAACCTGGCCAGCATCGTCACCCCCATTGCCATCGGCGTGATGATCAATCAGTTGGGGTCTTTTGACGTGGCGCTGATGTACGTGGCCGCCATGGGACTGCTTGGCGCCTTTGCCTACCTGTTCATTGTCGGGCCACTGAAGCGCCTGGAGCTGGATGATTTTCCCGAACCGCTTGCCCAGGCCACCCCTGTGGCGACACCTGATTCCTTCCCTTCCCGTTAACAAGGAGAGCGTTCATGCTCGCACAACAACAAGACTTGCCCACCGGTGATGACGACGCCATTGCCTGGGTTCGCGTGTCCTCGGTGTTCCTGCCGCTGGCCAACCCCATCAGCGACGCCAAGGTACTCACCGGGCGCCAGAAGCCGATGACCGAGATCGCTATCCTGTTCGCCGAGATCGAGACCAAGGATGGCCACCGCGGCCTGGGCTTCAGTTATTCCAAGCGGGCAGGGGGGCCGGGGCAATTCGCCCATGCCCAGGAGATCGCCCCGGCCCTGATCGGCGAGAACCCCAGCGACATCGCCAAACTATGGACCAAGCTGTGCTGGGCAGGCGCCTCGGTGGGCCGCAGCGGTCTGTCCACCCAGGCTATCGGCGCTTTCGACGTGGCCTTGTGGGACCTCAAGGCCAAGCGCGCCAACCTGTCACTGGCGCGCTTGCTGGGGGCCCAGCGTGACAGCGTGCGCTGCTACAACACCTCCGGCGGCTTTCTGCACACGCCGCTGGACCAGTTGTTGAAAAACACTGACCTGTCCCGGGAAAAGGGCATTGGCGGCATCAAACTCAAGGTGGGCCAGCCCGATTGTGCCATCGACATCGAGCGGGTCAGCACAGTACGTCGTCACCTGGGCGACAAGTTTCCTTTGATGGTGGACGCCAACCAGCAGTGGGACCGGCCTACCGCCCAGCGCATGTGCCGGCAGTTCGAGCAGTACAACCTGATCTGGATCGAGGAACCGCTGGACTGCTACGACGCCGAGGGCCACGCGGCATTGGCGCAACAGTTCGATACGCCCATCGCCACCGGTGAAATGCTCACCAGCGTGGCCGAGCACGCCGAGTTCATCAAGCTGCGCGGCGCCGACTTCCTGATGCCCGATGCCCCGCGCGTGGGGGGCATCACCCCATACCTGAAGGTGGCTGCCATGGCCGAGAACGCCGGCCTGATGCTGGCCCCGCACTTTGCCATGGAACTGCACGTGCACCTGGCCGCCGCGTACCCGACCGAGCCTTGGGTGGAGCATTTCGAGTGGCTGGAGCCGCTGTTCAACGAGCGCCTGGAAACCCGCGACGGCCGCATGCTGGTGCCCAAGCGGCCCGGCCTGGGGCTGAGCCTGAGCGAGCAGGTCAAGGCCTGGACTGCCCAGCAGGTGGAGGTGGGCAAGCGTCCTTGAGTGTCTCGACCGCGCCAGGCCCCTGGCGCGGTTGTCTGTCCCGTGAATAACGACCTACAACAACGACAAGATGAGGACGTCCATGTGGAACATTCCAATGTTGCAGAACCCGCGGTACCCGTTGCCGACACTGTCGCCCGCAGCAAGGTGCGCTATATCATTCTGGCCATGCTGTTCATCGTCACGGCCATCAACGTAGGCGACCGCGCCACCCTGTCCATCACCGGCACGGCATTGACCCAGGTGCTGGGCATCGACTCCATTACCCTGGGCTACATTTTCTCTGCGTTCGCCTGGGCGTACGTCATCGGCCAGTTACCCGGCGGCTGGTTGCTGGACAAGTTCGGTTCGGCGCGGGTGTATGGCACATCGCTGTTCCTCTGGTCGGCCATTACCTTGGCCCAGGGGCTGATCGGCTTTCTGTCGGTACCGGTGGCGGTGGTCACGCTGTTTGCCTTGCGCTTCCTGCTCGGGTTGATCGAGGCGCCGGTGTACCCGGCCAACAACCGCATCGTCGCGGCCTGGTTCCCGCTGCAGGAGCGCGGGCTGGCCACGGTCATCTACAACTCCTCCATGTACCTGTCGGTGGTGCTCCTGGCGCCGTTGATGGGCTTCATCGCCCACACCTATGGCTGGGAGCATGTGTACTGGTTCATGGGTGGCCTGGGCATTCTGGTCAGCCTGGTGTGGTTCCGCCTGGTCAAGGCGCCTGGCGACCACCCGCTGGTGAACAGCGCCGAGCTGGCACACCTCAAGAGCGGCGGGGCGGAAGTGGACATGGACAAGCCCAAGGTCGCCGGGGCATTCAAACCGAGATTTTCCGACCTCAAGGTGCTGTTGAAAAGCCCGATGATGTGGTCGATTTACCTGGGCAAATACTGCGATACCTCGCTGCAGTATTTCTTCCTCACCTGGTTCCCGATCTACCTGGTGAAGGGGCGCGGGTTGAACATCATGGAAGCCGGTGCCATCGCCGCGGTACCGGGTGTGTGCGGGCTGCTGGGCGCGCTGTGTGGAGGGGCGGTGTGCGACTACCTGTTGCGCCGAGGGGTCTCGCTAACCGTGGCGCGCAAGATCCCGCTGGTGTGCGGCATGAGCGTCGGGGCCACGCTGGTGCTGTGCAACTTCACCGATTCGGTGTGGGTGGTGACGCTGCTGATGTCGCTGGCCATCTTCGGCAAGGGCGTGGTGGCGGTGGACTGGACACTGGTGTCCGACACCGCGCCCAAGCAGATCACCGGCATGGCGGGCGGGCTGTTCAACATGTGCGGGAACATTTCCGGCATCTTCACGCCGATTGCCATCGGCTACATCGTCCAGACCACCGGTTCGTTCGAAGGGGCGTTGTATGTCGTGGCTGGGCATGCGTTGGTGGGGGCGCTGGCGTTTCTGAGCATGGGTACTTTGCGCAAGCTCGTGCTGGAGCGGACGTAGCAGAAGCTTTGTGCTGCATGCCGCGGCGCCAGGGGGCGGCGCCGCGACTATCGCCCACGGTCATTGGCTCCGCACTCTTCTTATCAAGACTAACCACGGTATCGCCCCGGTTTGTGCCAGCTGATCAGGATAAAATTCATCGCCAGCGTGCCGACGAACGACCACGCCAGCTTTTCGAGCGGCAAATAAATGGCTGCCACCAGAAACAGCACACAATCGCATGCCAACTGCGAGACGCCGGCGTTGATGGAAAAGCGCCGCTGAATCCACAGCACGATGGCGCCCGTGCCCCCCACCGATGCGTTATGGCGGGCCAGGCAAAGGATGCCCATGCCCAGGAAGGTGCCCCCTAGTATGGAACCGATGCCTGGGTGAATGCCGGAGAGGTTGAGCACTGGACTGACCAGGCTGATGCCCAATCCGAGGGCAAGGCTGACGATAACGCTCTTCAACGTGAATGCGCGGCCCATGCTGACCAGGGCGAACAGCAGAAAGGGAATGTTGATGACCGGCACCAGCACCGAAGGCGTGTACGGGGTGATGAAGGAAACGAGCAGGGCCATCCCTGCGATGCCCCCCGTGATCAGCCCGCTTTTACCCAGAATGGCTATCCCGGTAGCGGCCAGGGCAATCCCGATGAAGATGCCGTATGTATCATCCAGTGCACTGTGTTGCGGGTAGGGTTTCATGGCCTCGGTTGGATCTTCCGGAACGGCCCGGGTGCCGATTTCATCTTTTCGGTGTTCGACCTGATGCATTGCTTTTCCTTGTGGGAGGGCAGCCCGTTTGGCGCAGCGCCGGTGGATCGCACCAGCGGCTACGTTGCGACCCGATGGGGGCGTAAAGGCAAGCCTGAGTGTTGAGCTGTTAGCCGCACAACTGCATTGTGCGGGCGGCGTCTAGACTAAGCAAAATTCATTCCCGTTACGCTGCAGCCCGCATACATCGGCTTTCGCGCGCCGCCCATTCTGCTGGCGCTTGTGGTAGTGGGAGGGCAGGTTCATTTGAAGGTCTTCTGCGCCACGGACACACCCAGCGCGATGATCGCCACGACGATGACCGCCCAGAAGTACTCCATGCTGGCCACCAGCGTGGATTGCTGGTGCAGGCTTTGCGCCAGGGTCGACAGGGCTATCTGGTTGGCCGGTCCGGCGCCTACCTGAGCGGTCAAGGCCTGCGCCAAGTGCTGGGTCTGCTCCCTGTACAGCGGGTCGCCCGCGGCAAAGTGGCCGTTGAGGTTGTTGTACTGCAGCGTGGTGCGCCACTGCAGGAACAAGGTGGCCACCGCGGTGCCCATGGCCATGGCGATCTGCCCCAGCATGCTCTTGATCTGGTAGGCGTGGGCAAACAGCGTATCGTGGTGGGTCACGTCACGGAACGTCTGCATGGCCGCCGTGGCCAGTACCAGCATGACGAAACAGCCGTTGAGGAACAGCGCCGGCAGAATGTTCGACCACATGTTGGCATCGGTGGTGACGGAGGAGAGCAGACAGCCAAAGCTGATCAGTGCGGCAAACCCGAGCACGAAGAATTTCTTGGGCCCTGGAAATTTCGGGATCAGTGCCGCCATGGCCAGCCAGGTTACCAGGGCGCCACCCAGTCCGAAGGCCTGGAACGTGCCGATGGTGTCCCAGGAGTAGCCCAGGCCGGTCTGCAGGAAGTACGGCAGGATGTAGTTGTTGCTGCCCAGCACCACGTAGGTAAAGCAGAACAGCGCCACGCCCAGCACGTAGCGTGGCTGCATCAGGTCGCGAACCTTGAGGAAGGGCGCATGTTTGCTGTGTTCGGCGTGGAAGAAAATGTACATCCCCAGTGCCGCCAGCAGCGCGAACGCAACGAGGATGAAGGTTTCGTTGTAGAAGTCGTAGTAGGAGCGCTGCAGCACATACAACAGGAAGAAGCTGCTGACGGACAGCAACAGGATGTTGGCCGGGCTCGACGGGGTGCGGTCTTCCAGTGGTGCGGGGGCCGTGGGCAGGAAGCGCGTGCACAGCATCGCAGCCACCAGGGCGCCACCGATCAGTACCCAGAAGATGGCATGCCAGGTGTCCTCGACCACCACCATCGACGAGATGAACGGCGCGGACGCCGTGCCACTGGCCAGGCCCGTGGCGAACACCTTGACGCCGGTGAAGCGCCCCGGGCCCGCGGGCAGGAAGTTGACCATCAGGCGCGCTGATGTCATGAACGACGCACCGCCCAGGGCCATGACCACGCGGCCGGCGGTGAAGGCGGTGAGGTCGCTGCTGACGCCGCAAACGAAGGCACCCAGCACGTAAATGCTGATGGAACCGAGCATGAAGTTACGCCAGCCCAGGCGCTCGACCAGCCAGCGCTGCTTGGAGATCACCACCACGGCGATGCACGCATACAGCGCGGCCACCAGGGTGAACTCCTCGGGGCTGGCATCGATTTCACCGCGAATGGGCGCCGAGGCAAAGGCAATCATGCCCGCCTGCAGGTACTCCAGCGCGCACAGCAGCCCGACCGTGATCAGCAGGGCGGCGTTTTTCCGGTACATGTGGCGCCTCGTCAGAGTTTAAGGGCTTTGGCGTCGCGCCCACGGTCTTCGTTGGCGCTGATCACCTGCTCGACGACGTCGTTGGCGTCCTTGAGCTCGTTCTGGAAAATATTGGTGCTGTAGGCGGGTTGCGCAGGTGCCTTCTTGTTCAGCACGGGGCCGCTGAGGTTCTGGGTGTTCACCGATACGCGCATGGACAGGCCCAGGCGCAATGGGCTGCGTTGCACTTCCTGGGCGTCCAGGGCGATACGCACCGGCACGCGTTGGGTCACCTTGATCCAGTTACCGGTGGCGTTCTGCGCCGGCATCAGCGAAAACGCGCTGCCGGTGCCCGCGTCCAGGCCCACGATGGTGCCGTGGAACACCACGTCGCGGCTGTAGGCATCGGCGCGCAGCTCTACGGGCTGGCCAATACGCAGGTCTTCGATCTGCGATTCCTTGAAGTTGGCGTTGACCCATACCTGGTCCACTGGCACCACCGACATCAGGGCCACGCCCGGGTTGATGCGCTGGCCCACCTGCACGCTGCGCTTGGTGATCACGCCGCTGACGGGGGAGTAGATCTGGGTGCGGTGCAGGGAGATAAAGGCATCACGCAGGTTGCTGGCGGCCACCAGCACATCGGGGTGGGTGCGCAACGTGGTGTTGTCGACCATGGCCAGGCGCACGGCCAACGCATGCTGGGTACCGTCCAGGCCTGCGACGGCGTTCTTCAGCACTTCCTCGGCGTGGCTGATTTCTTCGCGCGACACAGCACCGCTGGCGGCGAGCTGGTTGCGGCGACGCACGTCGTCCTGAGCCTTGCGCACATCGTTCTGGCGCTGGCTGACTTCGGCCTCCAGTTGCTGCACCTGGTAGTACTGGGTACGCGCCTGGCGTACCGCGCGCGCCAGGTTGGACTTGGCGCGCTCATACTGAATCTCTGCATCGACGGCATTGAGCGTCACCAGCGGCGAATTGGCGTCCACATGGTCGGTGTTGTCGCCACTGATCACGGTCACGGTGCCGCTGACCTGCGAGGTCACCTGGACGATGTTGCCGTCGACATAGGCGTCGTCGGTCGACTCGCTGCCCAGGCGGGTGACGTACCAGATGCCCAGGGCCACGACCAGCAGCACGATGGCCAGGATCAACAGCAGTTGTGGGCGAAAAGACGATTTTGCGGGTACGGGGGAAGGTGCGTTCGTGGTCATGATTTGTCAGCTACGGTTGGAGTGGCGTCGGCGGTGGCGTTGATTTCAGGGCGGTAACCGCCCCCCAGCGCCCGGCTAAGGTTGGCTTGCAGGGACAGGGCGCGGGACTGCAACGTGACCAGCTGGCGTTTCTCCGCCAGCGTGGTGTTTTGCGTGGCCAGTACTTGCAGGTAAGTGGCCAGGCCTGCCGCGTATCGTTTGTTCACCAGGTCGGAGGCTGCCTGCGCGGTGGCAACGGCTTCATTCTGTTGCGCCATGCGCTCTTTCAACCAACGCAGGGATGCCAGTTGATCGGCGATGTCCCGCAGTGCATCGACCACCGTCTGGTTGTAGTTTTCCACCGCCAGGTCGTAGGCCGCGTCCTGGGCATCCAGGTTGCCGCGCAGGCGGCCACCTTCGAAGATCGGCAAGCTGATGGCCGGCGAGAAACCGAGGATACGGCTGCTGCGGTCGTTGAACGTGTCGAACGCCAGGCTCTGCATGCCGATGAACGAGGTCAGGTTCACGTCGGGATAGAAGCGCGCCTTGGCCACCTTGATCTCATGCCCCGACGCTTCCACCCGCCAGCGCTGGGCGACCACGTCCGGGCGATGGCCGATCAGCTCTGCCGGGATATGGGTCGGCAGGGCGACGCTGTTGCTGGCCAGCATGCGCGGGCGGGCAATGCTGCGGCCGCGGTCGGGGCCCTTGCCCAGCAGGGAGGCCAGCTTGTTCTGGTTAAGCTCGATCAGCTCCTTCAGCGCGGCGATATTGGCGCGGCTGGCAGGCAGCGATGCCTGGGATTGCTTGATGTCGATCTGCGTGCCCAGTTCGGCGGCAAAGCGCTGCTGGGTGAGCGTTTCGATCTGCTCTTGTTGATTGAGCAGCGTCTGGGCGACGTCCAGTTGTTCGTAGGTGTCCTGCAGGGAAATGTACGCCTGCACCACCGAGGTGGACAGCATCAGCGCCGCAGCGCGTTCGTCGACCTCCAGTGCATGGCGGCGTCCTACCGCCGCTTCCACGGCCTCGCGGTTTTTACCCCAGAAGTCCAGCTCGTAGCCGAGGTTGAACGTGGCCTGGTCAACGTTCTGCCACGTGCCCTTCACAGGCGATGGCGTGGTGCCGTTGGAACTGAAGCGCTCGCGCGTCGTGCTCATGGCCACATCAGCATGGGGCAGCAATGAGGCGCCCTGGATGTCTTCCAGCGCGCTGGCCTGGTGCACGCGGGCAGCAGCCGCACGCAGGCTGGGGCTGCCAGCCAGTGCCTCCTGCACCAGCGCATTGAGCTGCGGATCATTGAAGCTGGTCCACCAGGTGTCGCTCGGCCAGGCGGCCGGCGACAGCGAAATGCCGCTGGCGGCCAGGGTCTGTTCGACGTCCTGGGGAGGTGCCATCTTTGCACTGGGTTTCAGGTCACTGAACGCGCACCCGGTGAGCGCAACCATCAGGACGGCCATGGGAAGGTGCGCTGCCAGGCGCAGTGTTGACCGCACATCCTTGGGGCCCTGGGGTATGGGACTGTTCATCAACGGATTTCTCTGACGTTGAAAGGGAAGGGAAACGCACGCTCGGAGCACGCGGGTGACAACAGCATCTATAAAAACCATTAGTGTCGTTAAGGTCGTGAAAAAGCGCCAAGGCCAACCCGATGGGTCAGCCGGCGCGCAAGCCCTTGACGATGACGGCTACCGAATGATCAATGTCGTCCAGGTTATCCAGGTTCGCGGTAACCAGGTGCAGCCATGACATGCCGGTCAGCATCGACACTGCCGCATCGATCGCCGGGCCATCGGCAATTTCCCCTGCACTGACCGCCCTTGCGAAGATCTTGCGCAAGGTACGTTCGCGGCGGGGCAGGAACGCCTGGCGAAACTCTTCGATGGCGTTGACGTCCAGCTGGATTTCGATGAACACGCTGCGCAGCGTTTCACCGGCACTGGAGGAACGCCACCACAACCACAACGAACGCAAATGCTCGATCAGGTCCTGTTCCAGGTTTCCGGTATCGGGCGAGGTGACGAAGGTCAGTGCCGCGCGTTCGTACACATCGCGCAAAAGCGCCCCTTTGCTGCGCCACCAGCGGTAGATGGTGGGCTTGCTGGAGCCTGCGCGCTCGACGAGGGCATCCATGGTGAAGGCCTTGTAGCCTTGCTCTTCAAGGATGGCCGCTGCGGCCTCAAGAATCGCCTCGGTACTTTGCGGGCTGCGCACCGCGCCAATGGAGGATCGGCTGCGCGGTTTGGTCAGCTTGGAAGGCTTGTTTTTCTCGGTCATGGGTTCCACGCGGTTCGACAGCTGGGAAGAGACATCCCACAAGCCTAATAGACACTGCTAGTATTTATAACGCGGAATTCTTCCTGGGTCAACGCTGCCGTCAGGGTGCCGCCCAATGATTGCGGGCGTCAGCCGACGCGGCAGCGAATCAGAACAGTCGCTTGTCGGGCTCGTTGCCATTGGCCGGCAAACGCCAGCCGAAGCGCAGCGATGCCAGGCGCAGCAGAATACAGCTGGCCGCCGCCAGCCAGGGTGTCCACGCCGAGCTGGCACCGAAGTGGCTGAGGGCAACTTCGACACTGGCGCCCACCAGCGCGGCAGAGGCATAGATCTCACGTTGCAGAATGCTGGGGACGCGGGACAGCAACACGTCCCGAAGCACCCCACCGCCCACCGCGCTGACCATGCCCAGCACGATGGCGACTTCGGCACCGGCATGGGCGGCGAGGGCCTTTTTCGCCCCGGCCACCGCAAACAGCCCCAGGCCAATGGCATCGAACAACTGCACCGGCGACGTCATGCGGCGCACCGTGGGGTAGGCACATACCACCCAGGCCGCGGCTACCAGCGATACCGCCAGGTAGCGCCAGTTTGCCAGCCCCGCCGGTGGTAGCGTGCCCAGGCACAGGTCCCGGACGATGCCACCGCCGCAGGCGACGATGAACGTAATGGTGGCGATGCCAAACAGGTCCAACCGCTGTTGTCGGGCCGCCACCGCGCCGCTGATGCCAAAGGCAAAGGTACCCAGCAGGTCGAGCACGGTGTAGATCAAGTGACTGTCCATTGTGTGCTACTCAGCGTTCCCGAACCAGGCAAAGGCTGCGCAGAGCATGGTTTCCAGGCCGGTGCGCAGGGTAGGGTGCAGCAACGGCGCGAACTTGGGCGAGTGGTTGCTGGGGATGCTGTTGATCTGGCGTTTGGCCTTGGCCTGCTCGTAGACTTGCGGGTCGGTGCAGCCAACGAACCAGAATACATACGGTACCTTCCAGGCACGACCGAACACGCTGAAGTCCTCGCTGGCCGCTGCCGGTGCGGTTTCATAGGCGCGGTCGCCAAACCAGTTGCCAAACGCTTCCGCCAGCTGTGTGGACGCCTTGGCATCGTTGACGGTCAGCGGGTAGCGGTTGAGGGTGGTGAACTCCGGATCACGGGGCGCGTTGGAAGCCGAACACTCGGCGCAGCAAATGCGCTTGATGGCACCCAGCATGTGGTCACGCACGCCTTCATCGTAGGTGCGCATGTTCAGCTTCAGCGTGGCGTCGTCGGGGATGATGTTTTCCTTGGTGCCTGCCTGCAGGGAGCCAATGGTCAACACCGCTTGATCTTGAGGGGAGATTTCCCGCGACACGATGGTTTGCAGGCGCAGCACGGTGGACGCCGCCATGATCACCGGATCGATGGAGGTCTGTGGCTGCGAACCGTGGGAGCCTTGGCCAAACAGCTTGATCTTCATGCTGTCACCGGCCGACAGAATGGTGCCGCTTCGGTGGCCGACAGTACCCGCGGGGCCAACCATCACGTGCTGCCCCAGGATGATGTCAGGCTTGGGGAAGCGTTCGATCATACCGTCGTCGATCATGTTCTGTGCGCCTACGCCCACTTCTTCACCGGGCTGGAATACCGCCAGCACGGTGCCTTGCCAGGTATCGCGATGCTCGGACAACACCCGCGCCACCCCCATCAGCCAAGTGACGTGCATGTCGTGCCCACAGGAGTGGCAGACCGGCACTTCGACGCCATCTTCGTTGCGGGTGACCCCATCGGCGGCGTAGGGCAGGCCGGTGGCTTCGGCCATGGGCAGCGCGTCCATGTCGGCACGCAGCATCACCACTGGACCATCACCGTTGCGTAGCACGCCGACCACGCCGGTCACGCCGATTTCGCGGCTCACCTCGTAGCCGTAACGCTCCAGGTAATCAGCGGCGATCTTCGCGGTGCGGTATTCGCACATCGACAGTTCGGGGTTGCGATGTAGGTCTTTGTAGATATCTTCCAGCTCCGGCAACAGGGCATCGAGCGTGGGGATCAACTTTTTCAGGGACGACATGAGCTACTCCTTACAGAAAAGAGGGCAAAAAAAGCGGGTAGGGTGGGGGTGTCAGGTAGGCGCTAGCAGGCTGCCCACCAGCTTGGAAATCAGCGCATCCAGGGTTTCACGCTCCTGCTGCGACAAGGCGCCAACCAGCCGGTCTTCCAGCTCGGCGCCCACGGTGGAGGAGTCATCGGCCACCTGGGCGCCCATGGCCGTGGTGCGCAGGCCGACGCTGCGCCGGTCGACCGGATGGGCGTGACGGGAGATCAGTTCGCGGGATTCCAGCAGCGACAGGGTCTTGGACAGCAGGGTCTTTTCCAGCAGCGCACGGGCCGAGACTTCCTTGGGCGTGATGTCGGGGCAGGCCTGGATGAGGCGCAGCACGCGCAGGCCGCGCACATCCAGGTCCCAATGTTGTCGATACACGGCGTCGGCTTGCTCCATCAGCAAGGCGCTCGCCATATCGAGCTTGAAATTCAGAAAGTCGGAATACATGGAATGCTCCAGTGGGGTGACTGAAGCATAGCAATATAGTTGAATATTTCAACTATATTTTCTGAATGGGTGCGTCGCCATCGGAGCACCGGGGTATCAGGGGTTGTGGGCCCCCTGAGCACACGCCGGGTTATTCGCCTCCGGTACCGTCAGGAACGTAATCGTGGCAGGCTTGAACTCCAGGGCGCCTGCTTCGGTTGGTGCGCCGGTCAACGCGGGCAGCTCATCATCGGTGGTCAGCTTCAGCGGCACACCGTTCAGCGCGACCTCTTTTCCCGACAACGTGGCGGTCGACGCCAGCGTGTACCGGTTCGAACGCTGCTGCAGGTAAATACGGCTGCTGTGCTGCTCATCATTGTTGATGATGAGCAATGCCACGCCACCGGCCGTGCCGCGCAGGCATTGCGCGTAGGCGTGCAAACCCTCGCGACGTTCGACCCCCGCATCCAGTACCACCGTGCCCATGAACCTGTGCCACAGCAGCGCGCCCCAGTAATTGGGTTTGGGAGCGAACGTATTCTCGTCGAGCAACCCATAGTCGCTGGCCACCAGGGTATTGTGCGCCACCACTTCAACCCCTTGCATGGCAAGGCGACCGAGTTGATCCAGGTACCTGAAGGTGTCCCTGAACGTTGACGCCCACGGGTTGCCGCCACAGGCAGCGTCACCGGTTTCAGTCAGCCAAATGGGTTTGCCGGGTTCGAAGCGGTCCCGCAGGTGCCGGTAGAACGCGAACGTCACGTCGGTGCGTGCCAGCCATTCCTCCGACAACGCAGCGTTCTCGGTAGTCTGGCCTGCCGGCGCGCAACGTTGCGAGACACCGCTGTAATGGTGGTACGAGAAGCGATCAACGCCACTGCCGGCAGCTTGCAACAGGGCCTCCGTACCTATCATGGGAATGCCAGTATTACCCATGCCCCACTCGGCATCGTTTTCCCCCACCGACCCCGGGCCAAGAACAAGCATGTGCGGTGCCACGTCACGGGCAAACGTCTGGAATGCCTTGAAATCCTGCCCGTACGCCTTGGCGTCATAGCCTTTGGGGGCTCCGCCAATGGAGGCAATATTGGGCTCATTCATGAACTCCGCGGCGGCAATATGCCCGCCGATTGATTGGGTGTAGTTCAAGAATCGTCGGGCCTGGTCTGGCTGCCAGACGCCGTTGCTGTCACGTACCCCGGGGCTGGTTGCGAAAGAGGTGATGATAGGGGCGTTCACCGTGTTGGAAAACTCGACCAGCGCCTTCCAGCGCTGCCGCGTCAGCACGCCGGAAAAGCCTGCGGGCGGTTGACTGATGGCGTTGTCGGCATCGTCGAAATACGTGTTGTTCGCCCACGTGCCGCTTGTTCTGACGTAAGCCGGCGCAAGCGCCGAGGCCAGGTTCCGCAGGCGGGTGTTGCTCAGGTCCAACGGGGGGCGATAGGCAAACATGGCGGGGTTCATGCCCGGTGGGGTCGAGGGCTTATCTCCTGCGCCTGGTGCTGGCGTGGGTATGTGAATGTCTGAATAGGGCTTCCAGAACTTCCCGCCCGTGACCTCCAGCATTTCAATGTTATAGGACTGAAACCGTTCATCAACGACGCCCACTTGGGGGAAGTTCTGTGCTGAAAGGGTTGTGCGTGCTTGTTGAGCCGATACATGACCGGCGCCCGTTCCGAGTACTGCCAGCGCAACTATTTTTGTAATTGTTGAATTTCGCTGTTTCATCCGTTCGTCCTTTACATTCAATCCATGGTTTGGTGCGGCCACACCGAGCGTGCGGTTCAGCTTGTCATACAGGCTTGAGTATCCCTAGTCACGTGTCTGGGTGTCAATGGTCGACCCTGGCTAACGCCATAATTGCTAGGATATACAGGGGTATGGCAGTGCGAGATGGCAGGTATCGGGAAAAACGATAGCTGCAAACGTAGTATTTTCACCACTGCTTCGCTATAAAAAACCATCTTGTATGATGACAGATTCCAACTACTCTTCAGCCGTTTCGTAGCAGCGTCGGTGTCATTAACGTTTTGTTGCCAACTCATAAATCCAATAACAAGCGAGCGTCTAATGCTGCATCGTCGAGGAAACACTGCCCGATACTTGGCAGCGCTCTGTTCATGCCTGGCTTGCCATGTAACCGCGGCTGATTTTTACGAGCAGGAGGATGCACTGAGGCTTCGTCTGCGTAATGAAATGCGACGAGCCGACAAACCCAGCGCCGGGTCGGCACATGATATCTATGCCTGGGTTCAGGGCGCTGCACTGGAATATAACAGCCCGTTTATCGGCGATACGCAGGGTCTTGATGCAGGTTTGTTCTACACCCAGCACCTGGGCGATCACGAAGGCTGGAGCACGCGTTGGTACCTGGACGAGGACGCCAGTTTCAGCCGCTACACCGCAGCATTGAAAGTGAAGTTATCTGACACCCTGAAATTGAAAGTAGGGCGGATGGTGACGGATTCGGCGTACAGTGGGCAAGATGATATTCCCCTGATAAATTCGTCATCACAACGCACTCAGCCGTCTTTATCGGATGGTGCATTGTTCAAATATAGCCCGCAGTTCAATATCGATGTATACGGCATGTATCGCACCGGGGTGTACAACTACCCCGACGTAGCACTGGGTGTACACAAGGCGGGGCCCATCAATCCCGACACCTATACCTACGACCTCTTGCGCCCTCAGTACCTGGTTTCCACGGTTTACCACAAAAACCTTGATACCTATGCGTTTAGCGCCTCATGGCAGGATGATGTGTCTGGCCAGGTCATGGGCCGGGTAGCGCAGCGTTACGCTATCAGCGCCGACGGGCAAAGTTTTGTAAAACCGGAATTTGTCGCGTTCTACGCCCGCTTGAATGGCATGTCGACCCGCTATGATGGCTCGGACCATACCTACATGATGGGCGGGAAGCTCAGCTATATCAACCAGGATGGGGCAACGTTCGTGGCGGTAGGCAAGGCGGGGCCGAAGTTGAACTGGTTGGCCGGCGTTGATACGGACTTGAGCCATACGTTTGAGCTGAGCATCGATCGTAATTACAGCGACATGTGGTCTTGGCAGGCCGGGCATACCTGGGATCTGCCGCGTGACACATTTGTCGGGGTTGCCCAACTCTTTACGAGAGGCTATGAGGATTACCACCGAAACGTCCTGGTGCGTGGGGCCGCCACTGATGTCTACGTTGGGTATGGCCCCCGGGATGGGGTGCTCAAGGGCTTTCGTTCGTTGTTGACCCTCAGCCTGGCTCGCGAAAGAAGAGATGCAAGTTCGCTTGGGGATCGCCTCGACTATTTTGATGTGAAGATGACGCTTCAATACGACTTCAACTTAAGGTGAAGGCTCGTTGATGAGAGGAGGGGCCTTGTGCGCCATCCCCTTCATCCAAATTAATAACTCAACTAAATAGTTCTTTAGTTGAGTTATTAATAACACCCACGAAAGCCAGGGAAGCAGGGCACCTATCTTACAGGTCGTTCATGGAGTTGCGCACCTAGTGATCGATCATATTGCCAGGCTTCATGCATTCCTGAATGCATGCACCGATCAGGTTGACGGGCGAAGTCCTGAACTCGATTTAGTGCTATTCGGGCGCGCACCTGCTTGAAAAGCGAAGGATTCGGGCCTGCTCAACCACTCAGATTTCACGTAGACGCATGATTCAGAACGACTTTTAGCATCCTTATGAGAAAAATCGGCCGAAATCATGGCCCCGTTAGGGACAAGACATAAAAGCGTAATCGCACCGCATACCGGCCATGAACGGCTGAGACCCAATCGGTGGCTGATACCCTCCGGCCACCTTGCTGTACGGCAAGACAGCTTATCCTTGGAAAGGAGTCGCTGTGTACGTCTATAAAATGGTCCAGGTACCACCCAACATCGAAGTTCAGGCCAGCAAGCACCGAGGCAACGAAGCCGCCGTCTACCTGCAGAACGTGGTTAACGAACACGCCGCGCAAGGTTGGGAATTTCATCGAGTCGACACCATCGGCGTCTCGATCAAGGCCGGGTGCTTCGACGCACTGTCGGGCAAGAAAGACTCCACGGCCAATTACTATGTGATCTCGTTTCGCAAACCCACATGATCGCCTGGCTATCGGTGTGCGCCATCCGAGGTTACCAGCGCGTGGCACCTGGACGGTTGAGAAATGCCTGCAGGTTTGAACCGAGTTGTTCGCGGTATGCGGTGTTGGCGATTGAGAAGCATGGCGTGGTGCGTGGATGGAAGATGGCGCTGAAGCGGATTCATCGGTGCCGGGTTCCGCATGGAGGGACTGACTATCCTTGACGAGGTATTCAAGGTGGGCGCTGGCCTGGGTTTGGTGAGGGCTGGCTCTCGGAAAGCGCCACACTCGGCCTGTGGGGTTTCATACGACACTACGCATAATGTATATTATGTTAAATCGCGTATTGGGGTGTGGGTGGTGATCGTGATTATTGGTCTGCTCTGCCACCTGGATACTCCAAGGACCAGGACGCACCGAACTTTCAAGCTCATCGAGTTTTCTGTGGGACCGGGCGAAGCTCGGGAAACAGACGCCTCATTCCATCTGGCAACCCGCAGCGTCTCGTTCCCGAGTTCCGCCCGGTGCTACCGGCCCGCGTCTGTAGTAGCTGGCTTGCCAGCGAGCTTTTGATGCAACCTAGAAATGCATGCCATACAGAATAGGATTCATCGACCCGTGGTACCGCAAGGTAATCACGTCGACCCTCAGACCCCCATCTTCCTCAACGTATTCACCGCCACGCTGCGCATTCGTCAATTTCAACGTCACGGCCTGAATTACCACGTAGCGAACCTGTGGAGGTTGTCAACTTGGGCATTACGGCGGAAATCACGGTGTTCAGTTTCCGTGGCTTTAGGCGTTTTTCGACGTGAATATTCCGATGATTGCTGAGGCTATTGGGTGAGGCATCGGCACACAGCTAGGCTTGCTCGGCATTGATCTTGACGCTTAGTAAAGTGAGGAACTAAGGCTAGGCATTTTCAGCTGCAACGTGTGCCAGGTACAGATCAACGAGGTTCAACCACCCTCCTCTTTGCCTGCCTGCTTCGTCAGGAATTTCGGCGGCAAAGCCAAGCTCGTTGGTGGAGGTTTCCTACGCGTCTGGGCGCCCAATCGTTTTTTGCGAGGCCGGTGCGTAGCGGCAAACGGATCACGGAAATCATAAGGATAATTCAATCGGCGCCCATGAGGCGGCTTACGCGTGTTTGGCTTCCAACAAAGCCTAAGGTTATACGTAACGGATCTTATGCACAGCTTGGCCGCCATTCTATTCTCTCGCGGGTTTCACACGGAAAAGAGTGATACCCCTCGGTATTTCAAGTGAAGTTATGGGACCTTCCACAGCGGAGCAAGCATGGAAAACACATGGCTAAGTCACGCCAAACAGCTTCAGGCCATTGCTTCGACGGGGCTGCATTTTTGTAAAAATGAGTTCGATCGTGAGAGATATCTCCAAATTGCCGAAATCGCGAACACTATGCTCTGCGAACTGGCTACTGTGCCTTTAACTCGTATTGAAGGGTTAGTATCAGATTTTGCCAAGGGCTATGCTACCCCGAAAGTAGATGTGCGTGGGGCGCTGATCGAAAATCAGAAAATACTATTGGTGAGGGAAAAATCGACAAACTCTGGACACTTCCGGGCGGATTTGCTGACGTTGGGTTCTCAGCGGGAGAAAATATTGCAAAGGAGTTTATAGAAGAAGCCGGCATTCGTGTCTCACCTAGCGCACTCCATGGCATCCGCCACAAGGCAAAGCACGAATATATTCAAGATGTACGGGACTTCTATAAAATCTTCTTTATATGTAACCGCCTGGATAACTCCGGACCAAAATGCGGCAATGAGACAATAGACGTAGATTTTTTTGCTTTAGATGCGTTGCCTCCACTATCCAAAGGATAGGGTCATCGAAGAGGATATTCAGTTAGCATTTTCATTCAAGCAATCGCCCTCTTCTCTCATATTTTTTGACTGAAGACGCCGATTCGTTGTTCGATTGCCCCTCCTAGGAACGCCATTTGCGACTCAGAGAGTTTAGCATCGCTATATCTGGTCCAGGTACTGCATCCGACTCCACGCTGCTGCCGATTGCCTACGCAGCGGGCCAGTGAAATCGCTATATTGTTGCGACATAATTGGCCCCCTCCATCGACCTAACTAGCGGGATCTCTGTGGAGATAGCCCGCTTTTTTGCCGTCGATCTGCTGTTTGAATACTTCAAGTGCAGAAACGATCAATGGGTGGATCACTGGATCTTTTGCGATGCTCGCTGCGCTCGATTCCGTGGAAAGCAAATTGACGGATATTGATGCTTCCTCCACGATACAGGCGGACATTGTCTCCAGAACTAGCCGTAGTGCAGCCTGCGCGTGCGAAGCTCGAGGCGAGGCGTTGAAAAGAGCAACGGGTTTGCCCGGGAACTCCTCAGAGCTAACAAGCCAATCCAGCATATTCTTGAATGAGCCCGGAATTCCGCGAGCGTACTCAGGGCAAGAGATCAGAACGCCGTCCGCCTGGGCGATACTGAAGCGTAAGGCCATGATGGCGTCGGGAGGACTCTCCGTAAAATCCGGGTTGAAATGAGGTAACTCGCCAACGCCGTGGTAATGCGCTATCGCCAGTCCCTTGGGGCAAAGAGTTTCGGCTGCACGCAACAGCACTGAGTTAGAGGACGCCTCACGAAGACTCCCTGAAATTGCAAGCAAACGCACCATGTTTACACGCTCCCTGATTTGTTGGGGAGAGTTTCGCATGATGAATACTTACCTGTCACCGGCAATGCAAAACTGACCCCCTAAGAGCGTGTAGACAAAATAAACTAAGCTCTGTGCTCCTTCTGCCTAGGCTCTGTACGAAATCCCAAGAAACTCAATCGGTGTCCCTCGGAAGCGGAAATTTTGTAGAGTTTCCAGCCATCTACGGAAAGGGATCCTGTGATGGCAAAGCGTTACGAACTCGCGGATGAGGGTTGGACTGTGGTTGCCGATCTCTTCACTGAAACCCATGGCCGGGGGCGGCCCCGCCTGAGCGACCGCCTGATGCTTGATGGCGTGCTCTGGGTGCTCTGCTCGGGTGCTGCGTGGCGAGATATGCCG
>Ga0207696_1000362_pt1 | contig 45499 bp, 54 predicted proteins | sample KBSS54metaG_FD_184403 | JGI IMG/M metagenome (GOLD analysis project Ga0207696, IMG submission 184403) | Switchgrass rhizosphere microbial communities from Kellogg Biological Station, Michigan, USA - KBS S5-4 metaG (SPAdes) (version 2) | ecosystem: Host-associated > Plants > Roots > Rhizosphere >... | reverse complement strand
TTCGCAGTCGTTCAACGTGGTCAACCAACTGCGCGTACTGGGCCGCTGGATGCGCATGTTCACCATCCCCAACCAGTCCTCGGTGCCCAAGGCGTACCTGGAATTCGACGATGCCGGCCGCATGAAGCCATCGCCCTACTACGACCGGGTGGTCGACGTGATGGAAGAGCTGGTGAAGTTCACCCTGTTGCTGCGCGACCGCACCGAGTTTTTGGTGGACCGCTATTCCGAGCGTAAGGAAAGCGCCGAGCAGCTTACGGCGCGGGTTAACCAGCGTTCGATTTGAGTGATTACCGGGGACGGCGCGGCTTTGAAGCCGTCCCCGGCCCTTGACGCTACCTGCGGGTATCAGTACGTTTTCAGCCCCTTCCTTTTCGGCCCCCTTTGCAGTGCACCGCCCAGGCGTTAATTCGCGAAGCGGGCATTCAAGATGCCGACACTTATACGGTCGCCCAAAGGCGTGCCGCTACTCCGTTATCAAGTGAACAAGGTTGATTACATGATCATTCGTCAGGCCAACGCCGCAGACCACCCACTGCTGCTCGACATCTGGCTGCGCGCCGTTCGCGCCACTCACCATTTTTTGCAGGCATCCGACATAGACGCGCTGCTGCCGCAGTTGCGCGATGTTTACCTTCCCGCTGTCGAGTTGTGGGTCGCGGTCGATCCTGAAGATTGCCCGTTAGGCTTCATGGGGCTGAATCAGGAGCATGTGGAAATGCTCTTTATCGACCCCGACCTGCATGGGCGTGGGATTGGGCGTGCGCTGCTGGATTACGCACGCGGTTCGCGGCGCACGCTGAGTGTGGATGTGAACGAGCAGAACCCTGAGGCTGTGGGGTTTTATCTGCATTATGGGTTTGTGCAGACGGGGCGCTCTGAGGTGGATGGTGAGGGGCGACCGTTTCCGTTGTTGCATATGAGTTTGCCGAGTTAAACGGTCGAGCTTGATGGGCAGTTGGGCTCGCGGAGCTAAAGCACCCGCGGGCTTTCCATGGAGCGTTTACGCTGAGCGCTTTTTAACAGCCCATCGCAGCGGCCCCCTTGGCCCTAAGTGGCTGGCATTAGGATTTAGCCCGTCTCTCGAAGATCTGCCTCAGGGACACCCGCGAATAACGTACGCGAGCCCGAACTGCCCTTCCTTCAATCAGCCCTGAGGGTTACAGGGCCGAGAAAACAGGCTCATCGCACTTTGTAGGCGTTCATACAAGCCGAGGCGCGCTGGCGGGCATCAGCCAGCTTCTCTACCGGTATCTTGTCAACAATCTCCACCAGGCTTTCGCGCGCGTCGCTCGCAATCTTCAGCTCGGTGTCCGCATGCGCATCAGCAGCTGCAGCATTGCGTGTGGCGGTATCTATGGCACAGCGCACCCATGCGTAAGACTGAACGGGATCTGGCCTCACCCCTTTGCCTTCCTGATAAGCGATGCCCAGATGCCACTGAGCCTCCGAAACACCCAGCGCTGCGCCTTTGTGCCACAGATCGACAGCCAAGGATGGGTCGGCCTGCATGCCAAGGCCATAGTAGGCCAGGTAGCCCAGGTTGTTGAGCGCAAGCCGATTCCCTTGCGCCACGGCCTGACGCCACTGCACCACCGCTTCAGGATAGTCTTCGCGCTTGTATGCATCGACACCCAGGCCATAGGCCGAGTCGCCTCGTGATCCGATACGCGTTTGATCGGTGGCAGGGGTTGAAGGGGTGGACGATGTGCAGGAGGTCATCATCAATACGCTAACGATGAACGCAGTCCTGAGGTTCTGATGCACGATGGAATCCTTGCCATGTGTCGGTCGGGGGCGGGACGTTATCGGAAATTGTGCTTGCCAACAAGGTAGCGGTATCGGGCAGGGGCGCAGCCTGTGGGACTTCGGTTATAGAGGCCTAATGTCGCGCCAACAGCATTCGAAGGACCTGTTTCCGGACGAACCGCGATTTCTCTTGGTAAACTGGCCGCCTTCCACACTCACGCGAACATGGCCTGTGTAGCAGACTCAACAATCCGCCAGTGTGTGCGCTGCTCCTCACCACGGGAATTTGCTACACATTGCCGCCCGGTTGCTAGATCGCAGCCACCGCTTGCTGAAATCGCCCGAAAAACCCCGAATCCGGTACGAAACACGTTGAACGAAATGACCGCAAAATCAGGCTCTAACCCAGTTGCGACAAGGCCTGAGCCGTCGCGCCGGTTCTCCGTTGCCCCCATGATGGATTGGACCCACTTTTCCTAAACACCTTGCATAATGCGGCCTGCAGCATCACCCCAAACGACATGTACCATTTTTGTACCAACCACTCCTTCCTTGGCCTCGTGATAGCCGCTGCCGGCGAACGCGATGGATTTCAGAAACTCAGACAGTTATGGGCAATATCGCGCCCCGCTTACATTTATGCAAATTGAAAGATGACGCGACCGCTGACAACTATTTCTCATTTTCCACTGAACCTTTCACAGCCACCGGCTGGAAGAAGCCCTTCATCTTTTCTAGCGAAGTATGCATCACGCCTAAGGTCTCAATCATGTAATTGAAATCGTTATCCTTCCCTGCCTTATAACTAGGCCAATTAACGTCCTTCTGTAAAGCTTCAATCAGAGGATCAGGAATAGTTGAACCATCAGTATTTTTGTCACCATCGGAATCAAGAACGCTCCTTTGCGCGTAAAACACTAGCAGCTGCCTATCATAAGCAGATCTAACACGCATGCACGCCATCGAAATTTCGACATAATACCTATACTGTTTAAAAAACCATGCCGCCAAAAACTCGATAACAATAAACGTCATTGAACAGGCAGCCATACCAACATACATCACCTTCTCATCGGGCTTCAGCAGATTAGCGAATACTTGCCATAGCACAATAGCAACAACATAGAAAAACAACCCACCCGCCATAAACGCGACGCCCTTACCAAGAAGCTTTGTAGCTGTTTCCTCTGAGCGCAGGGAATAAGCAGACAGCGAACCAAGCACATTAGTCATATACCTTTCAAAAGGCGTTTCTGAACCAGCAGCGCCGTAGGAAAACTTATCAACCTTAGGCTCCAGCTCTCTTGGCTGGACATCTTCAGATGGAAAATTAACTGACAAGGTTAGCCCTGCCAACGCCCCAATAGCCTTCATGAGATACGTTACGAGAGGGGCTGCTGTTTTACTAGCAGTATCGCTAGCTTCTGCATCAGGAGCTCTTTCAAAACTTGACTTACCTAAGCTACTCAGCATCATTGTGAACGTAACCAATATTACGCCAGCACCAAGCAATAGCGCCCCTAGAGCAACAGGCTTTTCCGCCATAATCAATATGACTTCTGGCCTCTGATACGAAAGTATCCCGTAGAGAACACACAAAAATGCCACAAAACCAATCAATGATCCAACGATCGTGGATCTAGCACCTCGCTCATCACGCATATGTACAATACGATAGAGATCCTTCTGGTCCAGCGGTTCGATCTGATCGCTTTCCTTGCTCATAGTCATTTCAATAACCATAGTTAGAATTTATAAAGCTGCCTGCGTGCGACCCGCCAATGGCTCGTTTTTAGAGGCACGCAATCTGGGACGCCAATCTAGCTTATTCGACGTAAATCCGCATACGCCTATGGTGCTGCGTAGGAACAAGAAAAAGCACTCAAGCCCCGTAATGTCGGAGCTTGGGCGCCTTTTTTCCATCCTCACATCAGCGTATAAACGGGCATAGATTGGCATGGGGTGCCGTACGGTTTTGCCCATTTTTGCCCTAGGCGAGAGTGGATCTCAACCCCGAAGCCTAGCCGATACCAGCGTTGTTCCTTGCTATACCAGGGATAGGGATTTGAACCCGCCCAACCTTCTCAACAGGCCGCTGTAGTACCGCAAAACCGGCAAATCTAAGAGGGGTGGATGGCCCGCCTAGGCCTAAGGCGGCCCAGATTTTGCCCTAATTTTGCCCTAAAGATCGTCAGCACAAGAGCCGCTCAGCGTGCCTCGGTAGCGAGCCATTTCCATCGTCTACCGGCCGAACTCCTCCTGCCTCGCCCCTCTCAGCGGCTTGCACCCACCGATCGGAAATGTTGCGATAACCCTAGCGCAGTACGAGACACATCCGAGCTGAAGCCCCCTTAGTCACAACAGCCGATTGGCGAAAAGCGCGGTTGACGCCTTGAAAATCTAGCGGCAACCCCCTACCTTGCATATCATTCTGCCAGCGTAAGCATCCAGCTTGATGCTGCAAGGAACTATGCGAGCCCGCTATGCTGGCCAAGCATTTTTTAGGAATCAACGGAGTAGTGTCGTGCCTAACGAACAGAGTGTTAAATATCAAGCAGTTCTATTTGGTGATTTCTCCAAGATACTTCCTACAGAAGAAATCATCAAAACCTGCATAGGCTCTTTCTTTGGCATTGGCCTGCTTCCAAACGGGAATAATCAAGAGTTTGACCAAAGAACTAACAAACTAGAACCGCGCCTTGGACTGCAATCCATGCGCAACGGCATTCAAGTTAACTTTTCAGCGGCCCGCGCAGATATATTTGTAAACCCTCTACCTGGCTCAACGGCTGCCGGACTTACTCTCGAAACATTCACAGAACAAGCTCAAGAAATCACTAAAATAATCCTCGAGCTTTTCCAACCAAAAGTTAATCGACTCGGCTTTGTTCATGAAAAATTTTGCGAGCCGATGACCACGGAAAAACTACAATCGCTGCGAAAAATATTCATATGCCCCGAAATGGATATTTTCGCTGAAAAGCCCATCTCCGAGTGGACCGTGCGCGCCTGTGCTCTCGTGGATTTTGGCGGCACTGTAAACCAGGCAGTTAATGTCATCCATGCACTTAATCGCGTTTTAGTGCAACAAGCCGACCCCTCCGGCTTCAAGGAATACGACACAATTCACGTCATGATTGATATCAATAGCGGAGTCGACAAAAACATCGACGGCTCTCTGGAAACCATCCAAGACTTCTTCAATCAAGCCTTAGCTCAAGAGCGCGAAATCAATCAGCGTCTCTCCGGGGTTATTTATGGCTAGCATCAATGTTAAAGCAAATTTTTTTGCAGATCTTACCAATCAAAAGTCTCATTCTTGGGGTCTACAGACTAATCAAGTTTTCTATCGAGATATGTCTGAAGGCGTGCAGGGAACGGCTAAAACAACAGCTTCTGTCAGTAAGGTAGCTGTTCGTACAGCGGACGCAGCTACGAATAGCTCGGGCATACCTATTGTTGTGTCGGATGAGGCCGAGGCCAAGGAAGCTGCAGAATTCAGGGCTGGACTGGTATCATCGCTTGAGAATGATATTTTCGAACCTGATAAAAAGTCCATCACAGAGCGATATGTTGAGCAATGGTTGGTGCGTAAACCGAATCTTGCTAAAATGGAGATCATGCGTGTTTTTTTGGAAAGCCGAAAGAACGACAAACGCATCATTGGGATTCTCAATTTACTCGCGCACCTGGACCCGGTCAAATTCCAACCCGCGAATGAGATGATAGCGATTGGTGCATTTTCTCACCAGTCAAATGAAGTCAAAGAATGCGCCCTTCGTGCTTTTGAATATTGGGAAAGCAGGGAAATGGCTGAGGGACTTAAAAGCCACCACCTAACCCCTCAATGGATCGACGACTACAGGCTCCAAATCATCTCGGACATTTGCGGGGACGAGTAATGTCTTTTTTAGTTCGAAAAATAAGCAGAGGAAAATGGACTATCGGAGAACAGCCAGCATCGGTCAATGCTGACGCCATTACTCAGTGCTTAAAAACAGATGAAAATGCTCTGTCCGTATGGAAAATTGACAGCCTTGACGATCTCGGAAAAAGTATTCTCGCGATGGCTGCGGCCAACGACTATCTCTCAAAAATTGATGTAGTGCTACTCACCGAAGAACAGCTTCGCGAAAGTCGTATTACTATCGAAGAAACGCCCGGAATAACGCCCTGCAAAGACCTGGCAAGCTCCCATCGCGACTTATCACATTTAAATGTAAAAGACTTGGACGCGATATCTGCGCTGATTGCCGACCAGATTAGAGCCGACCAAGTTCATACTTTTACCCTTGGAAAACTTAAAGTCATTCTAGGTGATGCTGTTAATTCCGGCGCACTTCTATTAGACGAATTGAAAGAAAGCGTCAAAGAGAAAGTTGTGAAACATTTAGAAGCGCAAGTAAAACAAGGCTAACTCCCTCCCCGACTACCCAATGGAAAACGGCGCCTAGCCCCGAATCATCGGGGCATGGGCGTTTATCTTCTCAGACCTTTGCCACGACCCATCATGAGCCGCATACCGTACGTTTAAACAGCACTGTTATGGTGAAACAGATGCTGAGCTCGCAGTGCTTTGTGCACAAAGCAGAGGCTGCGGCTGGACTTGCAGGAAGGGTGTGCGGGTTCGGCGGGCCGGGCTGGATGTTGGCGCATCTACCCGGCTCGCCTCTTTTCATTTAGTGACTTCGCGGACGTAGGCTTGGCAGGCCTTCAGCGCGATCAGTCCTCGATCACCGGTGTCGGTGATTGCGATAATTCGTTGAGCATGCGTTGGGTCAAGTTGGGCACGAACGGCTCCATGAACCATGCCTCCGGTGCCGGCGGCTTCTCGCACCCCACTGTCACAACTCGGGGCGGCAAAGGCTCCGGCATCGACAAGGACTGACAGCCGCAGGTCAGCAGTAGCCAGCTTGTCACGCAGGCGATCTTGAATCTGTTTAGCATCGTTCATCTCCTTCCAGTGCGTGTTGCCCTGTTCCCGCAGGCGATCCTCCAAGTCTTTTCGCTGAGCTTTCTGCTCTGCCAGCTGCTCCAAGGCTGCAGCTGCAGCTTCCTCACGCTCACGACCGTGAGCACGATCCCTGTCCGCCAACTGCTGGACATAACCTGCAGCCTGCTCAGCCAGCTGCTTTCCGTACTCGCTGGCCTGCCACACCCACGCCCCTCGCCCGCCGGCATAGAGCCCGACCGCAACAGCCAGAAGCGCGATACGCCAATTCATCGGCATTACTGCAGCACCTCAAGCGCACGCTCGTAGAGCGCCTGGCGATCCTTCAACCCATTCAGGCCACCATTGATACGGCGAGTGATCAGCTCGAACACCGAGTCATCGGCCTGCAGCACCTTGTCAGCCAGGGTGTTAAGCCCCGCTCGCTGCCAGTACCAGCCGGCCGACAGTGAGGCGTAGACGGGCTGCTCGAGCAGGTCGGGGGTATTGAGCAAGCGGCTGTCACCGAACAGCGCTTCGCTGCAGGCCTCGTAGTTGTCGCGGCCGGTGATCTGGATAAGTCCACGGCCACGGTACCGCTGGCCATCGCCATCAGCCGCCGGGGTGTTGCCGAGGCGCTCCGCCAGCCGTCCGGTGTCGTACTTGGCGAGGTAGGCATCGTTACCGAGCTCTCGCACATACAGCAGTTGGCCCGACTCATGGCCGACTTGCGCAAGGAACGCAGCCATACGCCGAGGGGTGACGATCGAGTACTTGCCCATTGTTGCGTTGAGGCCGGGAACAAAAACGCCGGCTTTGCGGCCGGCGTTGGGGAGGATCTGTTGCAGCTGTTGAACCGAGATAGCCATTGGTTTCTCCAGTGATAGCCGTATGCGGCCATTGGGGGGTTAGAGCTGCTCAACTCTGAGCGGCTTGTCGTCTTTCTTTTTCTTGCCAGAGGCCTTGGCTTTGCCCTTCCTGCCGCCGTTGCATTCCACGGTCGTGGTCCACCCGCTGGCCGTGAACACTTGCTCCACGCTTTCCACCAGGTACTCGCCATCGAGCCCGACCTTGAAACCCTGGGCATTCACCGAGCACTCGGCGAACAGGTCGTGCCGGCCCGCCATCTCCAGGCGCACGCCGGCGGTGCTGCGGTTAAAAGCGGCCAGCCGTGCCTTGGCGGCCTGTTTGGCTGCAGTCTCGTTGGGGTAGATATGGCGGTCGGTGTGAACCGGGGGCAGACCATCCGGCGATTCTTCGTTGTCCAGCTGGACCACTTTCAAGGCACCGGTCTTTTGATCCTGGTGCTGGGTTTTCACTGCTTTCTGCGTACTGCGGTCGCTTAGCCGGAACTGATAGCGGGACACTTCCGTCTTGTTGACGGTGATGACCTGCAGTGACTTGCCCGAAGTGCTCTTCCCACCCTGCCGGGGCATCACCAGCAACTTGCCCTGGGCGACCTTGGCGGTGCTGTCGTACTGCCGTGCCAGGCGCGTGACAAAGTTGAAATCCGATTCGTTGCGCTGATCGATCCGCTCGACCTTTGTCGTGACCGGGCAAACCACCTCCCAGCCGTTGCGCTTGGCAATTTCAGCGACGATCTCGGACAGCGGCACATTCTCCCAACTGCCGCTACGGATGGTCTTGCCGCTGCCGCGCATATCGCTGGCCTTGCCGCGAATAGTCAGCTCATCAGGCGGTCCGGATAACTGCACCTCGTCGACCGTATAGGCGCCCATGCGCTTCAGTGGTTGCCCCTCGTAGCCCAGCAAAACCTCCACTACTCCGCCCCGAGCAGGCAGCGCAACGACCTGGTCGCGGTCATCAATGCGCAGCTCAAACTCGTCCGACTCCATGCCTGGCTTGTCTGAGATCCGCAACAGCAGCAAGCGGTCATTGATCAGCGCGGTGATGTCTTTGCGGTCCGCGATGATTCGATACGTTGGTTTCATGCTTACTCCAGAAACAGGAAGCCCCGCACGGGGCGGGGCTTCGTTACGCGTAACGCGGGGTCAGTCGAACAGCTGCAGCAGCTCGACCGCCGGCGCCGACAGATCGGGCAGTAACACAAACAGGCCGGCGCGGTACGGCTGTGCCTCCCTTGCCAAATCCGGGTTGGCATCGAGCACCGCTTCGACCGTGCCATTGAGATTTCCGTAATGGTGCTGACAGATCACATCGAGCAGATCCCCGTCAGACGTTCTGCAGGTCGTTGCCATAGCTCACAAACTCCAGGTTGAAGCCCTGTTTACGGGGGATGCCACCCGCCAGCAGGTGGCTTTGCTCTTCTTCAATATTGAGCAGGCACCAATCGCCCAGCACCTCGCCATAACCCGTGACCAGCTTCAGTGCTTGCAGGTTGCGACCGATGCTACGCAGCACGCTCAGTTGCTTGATGCCGCCTTTGTGGTGGGGGAAGATCGCTCCCTTGAGTGTGATCTTTTCCTCCCCCAAGCCCACTGCCTGCTGGGCCACGCTTCGACGCAGACGCTCTTGGCCAGCCCAACGGAACGACGTCTGACGCCGCAGCTCGTCAAAGGCGGCTGTGCCCAGGTTGAAGTAATACGGCTGCTTCTTAGGGTCGTGTGGCTGGATAATCAGGAGGTGCGGGTATGGCGCAACCGCCTCAGGTAGTGGAGTGGCAGAGCGCAATAGGCCGCCGGTAGGCAACACATTGGACAGCGACGGACTGACCAATCCCGCCACTCGGCCTGCCTGGGCCGTGACCTTGGCCGCCATCTCCTTGAAGGTGCCGAGCCGCTCCTGTACCTGAGCGGCGCCGGTGACTGCTCGGCTATATATCGACGCCACCTGCCCCACCTGAGACTGTGCCACGTTGATACTGCGCACTATCCGGCCAAGCTTCGCACCCGCCTCAGGCCCCACGAATGGAATGTTTTCCAGCTCCGACGCGGCACCTGTGATGCTGCCGACCGCGCTATTGAGTGGGGACAGCATGCCGTCCACCCCCTTGCGACCGGCCTCACCCGCTGAAACCAGCCCGGACAGGGACGACTCCAGCTGCTCCATGTAGGCCATAGGCCCTCCTTAAACATGCGGTTGGTCGAACAGTTGAGCCGAAGTCATGCGCGCTGATGCTTCGCGCTGCCATGCCTCAAACAGCTGGCGCAGTGGCGACTCGATTTCACGGACAACCTGCGACGGGTCTTTCACATCGCCCTGCACATCGATCTTGATGTTGGGCGAGAACGAAAACGCCTGATCCACCTTCGGCGCCGATACCGCCCCAGGCGTAGCCGCTTTGGCTGGCTGAGCCACTTCGGGCATCCGAGGGGGCACTGGTGACGCCTTGGCCACCATGTCACGCACCACATCACCGAAACCGACCGGCAAGGTTGCCAACTGGGGGACAGCTGGCGGTGACGCACGATCAGCGGCGGGCCTACGCTCGCTGCTGTCGATCATCACAGGCGCCGGTGCCGATTTAGCCGGCACCTCGCGCACCGTTTCGCCCAGCTTCACCGGCGACGTTGCCGGCGCCGGTTGCGGTTTGGCTTGCGGTGGCACCAGGCCTGCGCCGGGGAAACGCACCTTGTTGGCCGTCAACGCCGGCAACAGGTACGGGTCCTTGGACTCCGGGTCGCGCGGGTCGTACGACACCGCAGGCTCAGTCGGCGCCGGTGCAGCCACGGCTCGCACTGAGCTGCCTAGCTTCGGTGCTTCCTGCAGCACAGGTTCAGGCATAGGGTCAGGCTGCGCCGGCGGCCGCACCAGCGGCGCACCAGGGAAGCGAACCTTACTTGCCGTCAATGCCGGGACCAGATACGGGTCCCGGGACGCCGGGTCGACCGGGTCATACGACACTTCAGGCTCGACCGGGGTCGGAGTGGCCACGGCTTTTACCGTGTCGCCCAACTTCGGCAGTTCCTGCAGCGCCGGTGCCGGTTCAGGCTCGACTGCTGGCTCAGGTTGTACCGGCGCCGAAACGGCCTCGGCTCGCACCGTCTTGCCCAGTTTCGCTGGCGGCTCCTGCGCGATCGGCAAGCCTTCGGCTTGAGGCGCCGGTTGCGCCGGCGGCCGTACAAGTGGCGCACCAGGGAAACGCACCTTGCTGGCCGTCAGCGCGGGCACCAGGTACGGATCTTTGGACGCCGGGTCGAGCGGGTCATACGACACTTCAGGCTCAGCCGGGGTCGGGGTGGCCACGGCTCGCACCGTGTCGCCCAACCTCGGCAGTTCCTGCTCGATCGGCTCGACCTCAGGTTGAGGTTCGGGCTGCGCCGGTGGCCGCACCAGAGGCGCACCTGGGAAACGGACCTTGTTGGCCGTCAGCGCGGGCACCAGGTAAGGGTCTTTAGACGCCGGGTCGAGCGGTTCATACGACACCTCAGGCTCGGCTGGCACGTTGCGCACCGTATCACCTAGTGCCGGTACCGGCGCCGCCGGCACTGACTGGGTGGCAGGTTCACGGTTGTCGATCACTATCGGCGCTAAGACAGCAGCCTTTGCCGCTGCTGGTAACGGGGCCGAGGTATCAACCTTGGGGGTTGGCTTGTCCTTTTGAGCCGGTGCCAGGGATACACGTACCGCCTCCTCAGGCGCTGGCGGACTTTCCGGCTTCGCCCTGGCTTCGAGCTCGGGTTGCTCATCGCCAAACCAGCGCTTGCCCAGCCACCCGCCGAGCGACTCGCCACCCATTCCACCCAGTACAGCACCGATGGCGCCGCCTACTGCCGTCCCTATGACCGGTACCACCGATCCAATGGCCGCTCCAGCAGCCGCGCCTGCGAGTGTTCCCGCAAGGCTGCCAGCTGCACCTCCGTACCCCTCTGCCTTCTCATCTTGAGAACTGGCATTCATCGCGACATCGATCGCAGCGGCACCGGCGTCCACCACATTCCCACCAGGCAGTCGCTTGGCAAGACGCGTAACGCCACGCACCGAGCGAGCAACCCTGCCCAAATCTTCAACCCCGGTCACCACCTTCGGCGCAGCAGCAGGAATAGCTGGCTTCACCGGTGGCGGCTTAGGGGCCTCAACTTTCACAACGGACCGGGCTGGGGGCGCTTGCCTTGCCTCTCTTCTGCGAGCCCGACGCCGGGCTCTACGACTACCACGGGCAGGTGCTGCAGGCGCGCTGTTTGTGACGCTACTGCCGATCCCGCTGAATGCATCGGTATTGACCACGAACACCCGCTGCGTATCATCCCTGCCTGCTAGAGAGTCGTTCGCAGGCGCCGCATCCGTCGGCGTTGCTCCAAACACCTTACCCAGCAGGCCAAGGCCGGTATCGACCACTTTGCTGCCCGTCTTAGGCAGCTCAATGAGCGTACGATCGCCACGCCCTGCCCGGCCGGCTATCCTCTCCAGGCCTCGACCTCGCGCGAGATTCAACACACCACGCCCGATCTTGAACGCGCTGGACGCAGTCTTGAGTGCGAGGATGGCCGCCACGGTGCCGGTAATGCCCGAGACGATAGCCGGGAAGCTGTCAGACAGCGAGGTGATGCCACGGGCGACCGCTGTCAGGCCTTTCGCCGCCATATCAGTTGCAGGACGGATAGCGTCGCCAATGCTGCGCATTGCGTCGTCAGCCGCCTGGACCGTCTCGGCCCACTGCTGCGCCGAGGTTTCACGGCGCTCGGCCAGGTTTTTGTCGAGGATGCCCGAAGCCTTTTGCGAGTCGGCCTTGAGTTCCTCATACAGCCCCCTGTTCTGCCCATAAGCAGTGAGCGCCGCCTTGACCTGCATGTCGGCGAAGATGTCGCCGGTGCGCAGGGTCTTTTCCAGAGCGTCCAGTGCAGCCTTGGCTTTTTCGGGGTCGACTTCCTTGTCGATTTTGGCCTTGGCCGCCTCGATCTTCTTAGCCTTCGCGGGGTCGGTCGCCTCGACGTACTTCATGGCCAGGGCCATGGACGCCTCAATGACGTTCATACCCTTCTGCAGGCCGGTGTTCAGCGAAGACTGGTAATCAATGCCCGCGTCCTTGTACGCCTTGACCACGTCGCCAGCGCCGATTTTCTCCATCCAGTTCTTGAAGTTGTTCGCCGCTTCGTCCGAACTGCCGGCGGTCTTCATCTGGACTTGCAGCATCGAGCCGAGCGAGGTCACCGCGTCTAGCCCGGTGATCCCGTTTTTCTCCATGCCGGCCAGCAGTTGCGGGAACCACTTGGCCATGTCGCTGGCCTCGAAGCTACCCGCCTGGCCTTGGTAGGCAATAGCCTCCAGCGCCTGCTGCATGACCTTCGGATCGTTGATTTTGGCGTTCTGCTGCAGCGCCTGGATCATCGACGCGGTGTCGACACCCGAAGACCCCTGGCCAATCGCGAACTTGGCCGCGACCGGCGCATAGGACAGCGCCTTGTCCAGCTCCATACCTGCGCCGACCAGCTGGTTGACTAGGTCAGCCACATCGTTGCGTGACATCCCTGTGTCTTTGGCTGTGTCGATCACCGTCCGGGTGAGCTGCCGCTCCTCCGGCTTATTGACGATGTCGGCCTTGATCGCAATGTCACGGATGACCGCTTGATAATTCGCGCTGATCATAGTCGGCACTGCGGCCATGCCCGTGGCAACCACAGCCTGGCCAATGTTCGACTTCAGCGAGGCCTTGCCCGCCTGCAGCTGCTGGTGACCCTTGAGTTGCAGATCGGCGCTCTTCGCCTCACGCCCCAGCCGCTGATACTCGCGGCTTAGGCGACCAACCTCGACGCCCTGCTTGCGCAAGGCATCCAGATTGCTGTCCAGCTTGCGGAGCAGCTTGTCTGCACCTGCCGCGCCGCTGTCGTGCGCGCGCTTCCACTCTTCGCGCAGCTTGATGGTTTCGCCAATGGTGCTCTTCAGCACCTTGGCCCTGTTGCCTTTGGCCTCCAGTTTCTGGATGCCGTTCTCGACCGTCTTGAACGCTGCACCTACCGATGAGGCGACAGCGCCCCCGATCACCAGCGATAACGCTAGCCTGCTTGCCATCGGTGCCCCCTATGCAAGCTCAATCCGTAAGCCACCAAACCATGTCCGCGTAGGACATGGTGAGGATCTCTGCGGCGGAGAAATTCAACTCGGCCGCAAGTCGCTTGGCTGCTTGCTTCTGCGTGGCCGGATTAAAGCTCGTCGTCTCGCACCAAAAAGTTGTAACCGGTCGCCAGGCGGTTGTAGTCCTTGTAGGTGAGGCCCTCCAGGTCTTTGACGTGAACATCTGCCAGGGAGGCAAACAGGTTCAGCTCGCGCTGCTCGTCGTCACCGTCCGAGGTTTGGGTCGAATTGCGAATATCACGCACGGTCGGCGCCCGCAGGGAAATGGTGTCCTGCTGGACACCGTTGAACTGGGCCGGGCTGGTCAGCGTTACGGTGACGCGGTCAGCTTCCAGTTTGATGAACTTTGGCAGTGGCTTGGCCATGGTGTTATGTCCTTGTTTCGAAGAGGGAGGTAAAAAGGTCAGGAGGGGTTACAGGCCGAGGTCTCGGCGCTGGCCGGCGAGCTGGTCGACGCCATTGATGACGCGCTTCATGCCGGCCGGGTCGATCTCGTAGATGACCTCGCCGCCGACCTCCAGCTTGTAATAGGTCAAGGCCACAGCGTGCTTCAGCTCGGCCTTGTCGCCTGGCTTCCAATCGCCCATATCCAGCTCTTTCAGGGTGCCGCGCTGGGTGACGATGACTGCCTTTGTTTCACCTTTCTGGCCCTTGAACGAGCCACGGAAAGTGCCGTTGAAAGCGTTGCCGTCAGCCAGGCCGAAGAACTTCAGTGACTCTTTACGCACGCCAGTGGTGGTGAAGTTGGACTCCATCTTCTCCATGCCCACGCCCATCTCGATAGGCATGTCCATGCCACCCGGGCGGTGCTCTTCCATCTTGAGTGTGAGCTTGGGCAAGGTCAGGCTGGGCACGTCGCCCTGGAAGCTGACCCCATCCACAAACAGGTTCATGTTGGCCAGAATTTCGGGAATCATTGCCATGTGATGCGCTCCTTACGCGACTTGGTCGAGGACTTCGGTCAACCACTGGTTGGTGACTTCGATGCGGAAGTTCGGGTTTTCCGCCGGGGGAACGTCGGTGAAGCGGATGTTCCAGTACACCTTGCCCTGCTCCAGCTGGCTGGCCGAGTTGAGCACTGGGTCCGCGTAGACCTCGAAGTTGATGATTGCGCCCTGGGCTTTCAGATCGCGCATGAAGGCTTGCAGGCCCTCGGTCACATCGCGGATGTAGGTCGAGGTAATGCCCCGGTCCACCGCCCACTTGTGGCCGTACAGGATCGCGTCCATGACCATGTCCATGGTCCTCACGCGGGTGACGAACGCCCATTTAGAATCGCTCGACAGCGTGCGGTTGCCCCACAGACGGAAACCGTCGTCGCGGATGATGGTCGCGATATTGGCGTTATTGAGCAGGTTGGCCCGACAAGTCTCGTCGCCGTCCAGGTACTCGATTGCGCGGGTGGTGCCGGTGATGCCGACAAACTCCTTGTTCGACGGCGACGACCAGAAACCGTATTCGCTATCGGTGTAAGCAAACATGCCCGCCGCCCAGGCCGAGGCCGGCGCGTCTACCGTCGCACCAGAGGCGCCGGAAGTGGTGTCCCAGAACTGCACACCTGGATCGACCATGTACAGGCGCTTGGAGCCGAACAGCTTGGCGTAGGTGGTGGCCGCTTCGTCAGTGGTGCCGGGGCCGTCGATGATGCCGATGGCGCGCAGCTTGCCAGCAATCGAATCCATGGCCGTAGCCACCGCTTGGGTTGCACTGTGCTTCGGCGCAACGATCAATCGCGGCTGCGCATTGAAACGGCTCTTACCATCGAGCAGCGCCTGCAGGCCAGTACGCTTGCCGCTGGCCTGCACGCCGCCAATGATCCCGGAAGTCTGCGCCGCCGGGTCGACCACCTTGGCCACGCCGGTGGCGACAATCACCGCCTTGGAGCGGGCATAGATGGCCTGGCAGGCCTTGGTGATGGCCGAGGCCGCGCCGAATGCGGCGACCGCCTCGCGCTCGTTGGTGATCAGTACCAGGTCGCCGGCCTTGGCCGTGGCGCCGGCGCCTTCTGTGAAGGTGTCGACCAAGCCAATGATCGAGGACGATGGCAGCGAGACGTTGCGCGCGCCGGTGTCGACGTTCGTTACGGTAACGCCGTGAAAGAATCCAGCCATTTGAGACTCCAGAAAGCACAGGGCCGCGTCATACGCGGCCCGAGGGGTGGGAAAAGAAAACTGTCAGTGCTGCAGGATCTGCAGCACCTGTACCAGCAGCGCCACGGTCAAGCAGGCCACCAGCGGGCAGAAGAAGTCGAGGCGACCGTCTACAGTCCATCGCCAGATGCGCAGGCCGTCGTACCAGCGCAGGTTGGCCAGATGTACCGACTCGACGTGCGCCAGGTTGCGCTCGCCTTGGGTGTACTCGCGTCCGGCGAAAAAGAAGATGCCGGCAGCGGCGCCGGCCCAGTGACCAGCGGGAACGCCCAGCCAGGCCAGGACGCCCCACAGGGCGACCATGATCAGCAGCGCCGCCAGGACGTGCTCGAAGTGGGTTCGATTCATGCGTGCCCTCCAGGCACAAAAAAAGCCGCTTAGCGGCCCATGGGGTTACGGGGTGGGAACTGGCTTAAACGTCGAGGCCGAGGCCCTGCACGCTCTCCTTGATCGCTGCAATGGCCACGTCGGCAATGGCCTCGGCTTCCGCGTGGGTTGTCGCTTTCTGCACGTCCTGTTTGCCCTTGAGGCGCAAGGCGCGAAGGCTCAGCAACGCATCGTCCCAAGCCTTAGCCTTAGCCAGAATGCTGTCGGCGGCCTCCTGCGGCTCCAGCCCTGCAGCATCAGCCCAGGCCTTCACATAGGCCGGCGTGTCGCCGGCGTAACCGGCCTGCTGGAACGCGCGGGCCTCGTCCGCCGCGCGCTGATGCTCCAGGGCACGCAGCGGGTCGTTGATCACCGACGCGCGAGCCACATCGGCCGCTTGGTCGATCTGCATGGCAGCCACCAGCAAGGCCGCGCCCACGGGCAGGGCTTCATAGTTGTAGCCGGCAAGGAACGCGCCGCCAAAGTCGACGCTCAAGTTACGGGTTTGCATGGGGTGTACTCCGAATTACAGGGAAGCGAGGTTAGACATGACATGGCCCAGGTCTTTCACCAGGGCGCCGGCGGCCACGTTGCTGACGTAGCGACCAGCGAAACCGCTTGGGAACGATACGTTGGTGGTCGCCAGAACCACGCTGCTCGACGTAACGCCGATGAAGTTGCCGAACCAGTCCGCAGCCATGGTGACGGCCACGTTTTCCAGGGACACGTTGAAGACGGTCGGCACGTTCACGCTAGAGAAACCACGGAAGAACGAGCCGGCACGGGCGTTGTTCGGCGCCGGGTTTAGCCCTGCAGGCGACGGCAAGTAGATATCCATGTCTCGAATCGAAATCAGATTCGACGCGAGGTACATGTTGAAGCCGGTCATGTTGGTGGTGGTGACGCTGTTGGCATCAGTACTGGTGACGTACTTGGGCTTGAGCTTCGGCCGTACACCGTTTTTCGCTACCCCGATCATGATCAGCACCGAGTTCAGCGAGCCGATACCGGCCGGCATGTCGTAGTCGTCCATGATGTACGCCGTGCAGACGCCGCTGGGCGGGGTAACCGCGATAGCCTTGTTGATGGTCTTGAACGGCTCGGCCTGGGTGCCCTTGTTGGTGTCCAGACCGTTGACCGGGTCGACATACCAAGAGCGCGAGGTTTCTGGCGCTGCGGCGATAGCGGCCGCGACAGCAGCATCAATGCCCGCCTTTCGGGTTTGGAAATAGGAAAGCAGCGAGTTGGTTTGCGTGACCAGGTTGGCTACATCAGATTCGAGACTCATGGGGTCTTATGCTCCAAAGGTGTTTTTGCTTACGAGGGTTTGCAGCGCAATGACGGCCGCTGCGTTACAGATTGAAAGGCTCAACAAGCCTTCACGGTCGTTGTCTTGGCGAAGCTCTACGGCTTGCAGGCGCTGCGTATGGTTGTCGAGAACCACACCAGCCCGGCGCGATACCTTGCCCTGGGCGTCCAACTGGTCCTGCTGCTGCAGGCCACGCAACTGATCAGCAATCACTGCAGCGGCATTGCTGGTGACGCCGCTGGCCAGGCCTTCGCGGTCGGCATCTTGCCGGCGCTCCACGTCCGACATGCGCGACAGCAAGCGGGAAAGCTGCTCCCCCGCCACGCGCTGCCACTGGCCTTGCTGGTCGAGCTGATCCTGTCGCTGCAGGCCGCGCAGCTGCTCGGCAATCAATGCCTGCGCCTGCGCAGCCAGCGGCCCGGCCAAGTTCAGGCTCAGGCCGGCCTCGTTGCTGACAATCGTCACGCTATCCGCCGGCAGCGCTGCCAGCGAAAGGTCGTAGGCCAGCAGCAAGTCGGTATCCGCCGACTTGTAGGCCAGTGGGGTGGATGAATCGGACCACACCGCCAACAGGGTGCCGTCGCTCAGCAGAAAGCCGATTTCCCGCACCCAAAAAGCGCGGTCGCCATCGGCAAGGGCGGTCAGGTGTAGCAAGGTGCTGCTCAGGCGCTCGCCGCCGGCAATCGGATACTTGGCCGTTTGCGCAACCAGGCTTTTCTGGTCGGCTGACGGCGTGTAGCCGGATGTGCCAAGGGCAATGTGGGTTATCTGCGCCGCGATGCCGGTGTTATCGGCCCGCAGGATCGCCGCCAGCCCCGCCTTGGTGATCACAGGTTGTAACGGGGTACTCATAGAACAGCCTCCATCGTGGTACGCACGACGACTAGGGCACGGGTCGCACTGGCGACCACAAAGCCCGATTCAGCGTTGATCGGAACGCCCAGAGCCTCGACAGAGCGCCGAGACACGCCGAACGACCGGGTGGCATTGGCGAACTGCAGGCCCTGCACTGCAACGTCGATCTGCACCGCCTGGGCATTCACAGTCAGGCGCTGCAGGCCGCGCGCTCGGCTGGCATTGGCAAACAGCAGGCCGCCGTCAAAGCGCGCGCCAAGGCGAAACTTGTAGTGGCTGCGCTCGTTCTTTGCCGCGTCGACCAGGGCGCGCAGACGCGCCCCAAGCTGCGGCGAAATAATCGAGCCCTCCCCCTCGCGGTTCTCGTTCGCCCAGGCCGTGACCTGAAACGTGTACGGGGCCGCGTTCGGGATCTGGTGCCATTCCTTGAAATCCGCATTGACCCGCACCGCCTTAAGCACCCGCCGGATCGCCCCGACGGTGCCCTTGGTCTTGTGAACCGGAATCGCCTCGCGGACCAGCTCGCGGCGCTGGGCGTTGTTGTTGGCCGCCTCCCAGCCCTCTACCTTCCAGGCCCAACCGAGCCACGGCAGGAAGTCAGGCGGGCAGCGCGTCGAGTCGGCAATGCCCCGGATGATTTCCGGGTCAATACCCTGCTCGCCCGCCGCCTCCAGCGAGCGCTCCAGCAGGGTGGCGTTATGCGGCAGCAGGCTCACGTCACCACCTGCGTGGTCAGCGCGATTGACGTGCAGTTGGGGTAGTGCCGCTTGTCACACGCGATTCCCGCAGCCGGGTGCACCAGGTCGACCTGGCTAATGCCCGTAACGTGTAACGCCGCGTAGATCGCTGACAGCGGCAGCTGCCCCTCCAGGCGCCGTGCCTCGGCAATGGCCGCGTCCAGGCCTTTCCGGGCTGTCGCCTTGACGACCGCCGGATCTGGCCCAGCCTCAACGTGCAGGACGGCCTGGACCTTGAAGTCACTCGGCGCCCCTACCTGCACACGCGGGCGGTCTGTGACTGGCCGCACGCTTTCGGCCGAGAGCGCGGTCTGCACCGTATTAACCAGCTGCGCCGGAAGCGTGGTGCTGTCCAGCCTTGGCAGGATGGCCAGCGACACGTCGCCGGGCAGCGGCTTTTCCAGCCCGGCGTCGTAGTTGCAGACCACCACAATAGCCCCGTCCGGCAGTTGCGCTTTAACCGCGGCATCGAGCGCAACCCCGGTAAAACGGGGCGAGTCGACCGATACGTTGGTCAGCTCGGCCGAGGCGGTCAGCGCGTGGTACTCATACGCGCCCCGGCTACCAGCAACGGACAGCGCCTCAAGCGACAGCCGCGCGCGGTAGCGCAGCGCCTCGTCGTCTTCCATGATGGCCTCCACTGGCGGCACCGCGTCAGGATCGGCCGGCCTGATTACCAGCGGCTCAACACCGTAGTCAGCCGCACGATTAACTAGATCCGCACCCGTGGCATAAGCCAGCAAGCTGGCCTTGGCCGCCGCATTGACCCGTGCGCGCATCAGCAGCTCGCGGTAGGCCATGACCTCCATCAGCTTGACCACCGGATCGGACTCCAACAGCGCCGTCCACTGGTCGCCCATGTGGCTGCGGAAAATGCCTACCACCTCCTGATAAAGCGTCTCAAAGTCCAGGGTTTCCACCACATCGGGCGGGGGCAACAAAGACAGGTCAATCATGCACTCACCTCCACGACGGCCGAGTTGCCCAAGTACTGGCCTGTCAGTTCCAGGCCAATCTGGCCATCAAGCACGGAAACCACCTTGACGCGCTCCAGCTGCACGCGCGGCTCCCAGCGGCCCAAGGCGCGGGCAACTTCGGCCTGCACGGCGCTTTTCCAGCCCTCGTTAACCGGCAGGTCGACAAAGCGGCGCAGGTTGCTGCCGTAGTCCGGCCGCATGCGCCGGGTGCCCAAAGGTGTGGTCAGAATGTCCTCAATCGACTGTTTCAAATGATCGAGGCCCGAAAGTGGCTGGCCGGTTCGCCGGTCCACGCCGATCATGTTTAACCGTCCAGGCGCTGCAGGTCAGCGTGGCCACCCAGGAAAGCCAGCGCTTCGGCGTCGTCGCCCTGGACAGTCACGCGGCCGGCCTGCACCTTGAACTCGCGTAGGTCGTCGCCGGCCTGCAGGAACAGTGAGCGTGAGGTGTAAGCGCTGTCAGTGAAGGCCACCCCGGCCAGCGCGACAGGTTCAGCAGCGGAGGCGTCCGCGTCCGTAGCTGCGTCATCCGCAGCTGTTCTCTTGACTGCCATAAGGCTCTCCAGAAAAGACAAAACCCGCAAAAGCGGGCCTCTATGGATTGAGTTTCAGGATCAGCGATGGCCGGCAAAGGCCTGCTCAACCGCCGATTTGATTGCACTTGCCAGCGCCTCCGGGTCTAGGTTTCCCGACACGTTGATGGTGAGGGCCGGGGCCCGGGTTGGGCGCGGCGTAGGGATGTAGCGCCCGGACATAAGCGCCATAGCCAGGCCTTGAGCGATTTCTTCCGGGTCGTTCTCACCCGCCAGCAGCCGACGCCAGTAGCTCAGCATGCGGAAGTGATCCGCAAAGCCGGTGATGCCGTAGCCAATCATTTTTTCAATCTGGTGACGATCAGTCCCGCTGATAGGGGCATTCAGGTCTTCAGCCATATCAACCTCAGTGCTTGTGGTTCGGCGTGTTGCCGGTGGTGTCGATGACTTTCCCGAGCCCGAGAATGTCGCCCGTTACGCGTAACGGTCCATCGATCTGCACGGCGCCCTGCAAGGTGATCAGGGCTGCCTTAGCCGTGATGCTCTCGGCCTCGGCACTGATCGCGTCGGACTTGGCGGTGATCGTGTCGTCGGTAACCACCGCCTTGCTGCTGCCGACCTCGATGTTGACCGTGCCGGTGGGCAGCTTGATGGTGTAGCTATTGGCCTCCCAGTCGTAGATCAGGGAGCCGCCATCATCGAAACGCCACACCTCGACATGGTCGCGGTTGTCCGGGCGCTCGCCAGCGTTGCCGTACAGGCCGGGAATAAAAGTACCCTGAGCGGGGTCGCCGCTCGGACTGATCAATGCGCCCTGCTCCCCCAGGCTCGGTGCTCGCCAGTGTCGCGCCTTGCCGGCAGCCAACGAGTGCCAACGCACCCAGGCACTGCTCCAGCCGGTACCGTCCGACATGCGCAGCTTGCCAGCATCCAGGTCGACCGCTACCACATAGCCCTTGATCACGACGCAGGCCAGCATCCGGTCGTGCTCGGCGCTCGCGTAACTCACTCCAGAGCCTCAGGCGATTGGTAGAGATGCTCGTTGCCTGGACCACTGTCAGGATCGAAGGCAACCACCAGCGGGCCGGGCTCTCGGGGCCACGGCCACTCCTCCTCTCCGAGATAGATCACCTGAGTCCACTCAACCACCCAGACCGCGTAACTATCCAGCTCGGGGCGGCTCCAGTCCCGCTCTGCCCTTACGAACTGAGCAAACTCAACCGCTAAGCCCCAGGACTGCATCCGTAACAGCACCGCCAGCTGTGCCGCAGCGAACGCGACCACATGCAAGCAGTTGGGCACCTCCGCACCAACAATCACACGCGCCTCGAAGCGAGCATCGACGGCAGTTTCACCGGTGCCAGGATCCTTGTCCGCACTCTCAAGGCCAGCCAACTCCAGCACTACTGCAGGCATCGGCACGACCTCGATCCCGTCCGGCATGGTGCCGACATAGGCGAGGCCCGGGATGGCGTCACTTAAATGTTGCTCAATCGCCGCGTAGATCCCAGCGAGAGGTATCGGGTCATCAACCATTGCCTGTTCTCCGCAAATACTTCTGCAGTTCAAAGTTCAGCTCTTGCTCGAGGACCACCTTCAACCGATCGTGCGCCCGGTTAGTCCAAGCTTCAAAGTGAGGTCGAACGTCATCGAGCGAGATTTTCGCCTTCGCCAGTGGGAAGCGACTGTCGTTCTCTGAAACCCAGCCGGACCTACGCCCACCGCCACCAGAGACTTCACTATCCGGGTAGTCGGCAGCATCGAAGTGCTTGCTGGCTGTGCGGATCCAGATATCCGGCTTGCCCCCGTATACCTGCCGATAGAACGCCCCCTGGTACCGGCGCCCAGCCACCGAAACACCGGTTCGGGTTTGCCGAGGACGACCAGCGCGACTGGCTTCGATTGGACGGATACCGAACCACAGCTTGCCTTGCCCGTTGCTGCCCATCGGGAAGGCCTTGAGCCGCTGCCTCACCGCAGCGATGGCGATTCGCTCTTGCCGCCCCACCTCACGCGCAACCTGCCCGCGAAGCCAACGAAGCGTCTTGTTAATCGCTCGGCGCTGAGCTGCAGCCATAGCCTTGGGTACCAGCTTGGCAAAGTCCTCGAAGCCTTTGACGTCTTGCGGGCTCATCTGCAGGGTTAACAACCCCGCACTGGCTGACACCTTGTGATAGCTGCCGACACTCATGGTGTTCTCCTCAGAACGAGCGTTACCAGGCCATCGCCGCCTGGCTCTATGCGCGTGACGATGTAGTTGCCCCCACCGTCCTCAGGCGGCAGATCGACCACCACGCTCTGCCGCGTATCGACACCCGCGTTGTCGCCAACGCGGATGACCAGGTGCGGCTCACGCAGGCCGGTATTGATCTGGCCGAGCTTGGGCTGCAGCCACGGCGCCGAGAACATCCCGAGAACCTCGCGACCTTCGATATGCGCAAGATCGCCGAGGACATCGAACACCACCTCGTCCAGATCATCGATCAGGTCGCGGAAGGCCATGATCAGGCGGTCAGGCGGATGACTGCACGGGGACGCGTGCAGATGTGCAACGGGTTGGACTGAGCCTCACCCGCAACACCCTTACCGAAGGGCATTTCCTCCAGCTTGCTGTAATACGGCAGGCCTTCGGTGTTGACGGTTTCCATGTAGTCTGCCGGCGCGTAAACCGACAGGAACAGCTCAGAAACCCCCTCAGGCACCAAGCGCGCTTCATCGTCAGGGACGAATGGAACACCCGCGACCTTGCCCCGGTAACGCTCCCAGCTGATACCACCGAACTCGAACGTTTCACGCCCGTCGCCACGAAGCGCTGCGGCCTGCTGGCTACCCTTGTAGGTATCGACAACCGATGAGTGGGCGATGAGTTTCTTCCAGAAGGTCTTGCCGCAGAAAGCGCGGGCGCCGGTGGTGGTCACGTTGCCGAGAGCATCTTCTTGCATGTCCAAGGCGTCCATGCACTGCACCTGAATGTTGGCGTTCGGGTCATTCAGTCCCATCGACTGCTTCTGCTGCGACACCCCGAAAACCTTGTAGATGTCCAGCAGCACTGAAGAGCCGTCGGCGTCGAGCACCTTGCCGTTGATGGCCCCCATCCGATGAAACTCGTGAGTGGCATCCAGTTGGCGTTTCGCCTTGGCCAGACGCTTGTTGACCACATCCTGTACGGCCTGCAGCTCCGTCAGCGTGCCGAACGCGCGAATACCCTGGATCTCGTCCGCCTTGATCGCAAAGCGCTGCGGCAGATGAACGGTATTGAACGGGATCAGCGTGCGCTTGCTACCACCCACCACCAGACCAGAGGTACCGCGCTCCCCCGCCGGCACCAGAGCGAGCGTGTCACCGTCTTTCTCGATCTGCACGGTAAGGGTGGCGACACCCTCTTCTTGGAACAGGCCAAGAGCCGCAAGGCGCCCTGGCACATACTCCTGCTCGTTGATAGCAGCGGTGAGGGCTGCAACGCCGAAAGCGTCGTCTTGGAAAATGGCAATCTCAGCCATGAGGTACTCCAGAAATTAAGAACCCCGCTCAGGGCGGGGTTGGGGTGAAAGAGAGTCGGGTCAGCGCAGGATGATGAAATGCGCTGCCAATGCCTGTTCCGCATCGGCGTCGATGCCGGTCAGCAGGGCCTCACTGACCTCGGCCAGCCGCACCACCGCGCGGCCGCGCCGAACGGTTTCGGACTCACCGAGAGAGGCATAGAGAATGCACACGGCTTTTTCGCTGCCGTCTTCTGCAGCGGGGTCGTAGGCAGTGAATTCGCTGCTGGCCGTTACCAGACCAAGCACTTGGCCAGCGACCAGGCCAGGACCGGCAACGACATTGATGGCTTCGCGAGAGATCTTTCCCGGCCCCTCGGAAAGCAGGAACTCACCGGCGTGCACCGGCTCCTGGCGGATGTTACTCATGGTCGTGCTCCTTTATTGGCGGCCTGCCGGCGGGCAGCCCAGATGCTGGATGGATTGGGTAACTGCGCCTTGACCTTCTCTGGCTCGTCGTCGGCCGGCGGCAGGCTGTTGTCGATCTCAAAACCCTTGCCGGAGCTGACCAGCTTCTCGAACAGCCGCGCCCGCACCGCATCAGGCTCCAGGCCGGCCTGCACAAATTCAACGGTTAGCTCTGGCAGCCGAGCGGCTACGCAGAGATCACGGACACCCTTGGCACGCGTCAAGGCAGCCTGCACCGTGGCCTTGTCGGCCAGCTTGGTGGAGACGATCAACGGCTCGACTAGGTTGTTGATTCCCGCCTTGGCGCAGTCCTGGGCGATCATCAAGGCCAGCGCGGTAGAGTCGACAGGGTCAGCCGCTGGTAAGTCAGGCGGTGTTGCCGGCTGGCCACCTGTGGCCTCCGGCTGGTCGGCCAACTGATCCAGCAGCGCCTTAGGTGTCTGACGGTACCGCTGCATCGCAGCGCCCTGACCAAGGCACGCCTTGACCTCGACCCCGTTGCCCACTTCGTCAGCCAGGCCCAGTGCGAGGGCTTCCTGGGCAGTCAACCAGGTTTCATCATTGACCATACGGCGCAGCTCGGCATCGTCGATGCCCGGCGCCTTGGCCTTGTAAGCCGCGATGATTGCCTCGAAGGTCTGGTCAAGGACGTCAGCCACCCGGCGCAGGTCCTCGGCATCACCGCTGGTCCAGGTCCACGGGTTGTGCACCATCAGCATCGCATTGGAAGCCATCACCAGGCGGTGGGCGCCGCACGCTGCGACGCTCCCTGCGCTGGCCGCCAGAGCATCAACACGGGCGGTACAGCGCTCACCCAGCCGATTCAGCGCGTTGTGAATGGCCAGGCCGTCGAAAAGATCGCCGCCGATGGTGTTGAACGCCACCACCACCGGGGAAACGCCGTCATCGATCGCCTTCAGGTCCTGAATGAACTCGTTCGCGGTGATGCCCCAGCCCCCGATCTCACCGTAGATGTAGATCTCGATGGGAGCGGCATCGACCTTGGCATCGCCCTGCCCCTCACTTGCCGCGCTGATCTTGTACCAGTGCTGGTCTTCAACCTGCTGCACCGAGGGCGCCTTGTTAAAGATGCGAAACGGCATCAGCTTTTTCATTTCTTCCCCTTGTCGCCGGACTCATCAGGGTCGTCCTCGATGGCCGGCAAGCTGCTGTAGTTGAGGCCCAGAGCCTTTGCCCGGGCGATATCGGCGGCGTTCTCTTCGTCGACCACCTCCGCGTCCGTACCGTTTCGCAGGCACACCTCGCTTCGCGAGGCGAAGCCCGCGGCGATCTCCATGCTGCGCGACTGGACATCCTGCACCGGGTGGATGTAGGCCCAGCCCTGAGGTACCCAACGGGTACGCTGGTACTCGCGCCGCCGCTGCGCGTAATCCGGCAGGTCGAGCGCTCCGGCAAGCACGGCCATGTCCAACCAGGCTTTGCGCACCGGCCGACACAACTGATGGACGTACACCTGGAACTGGAGCTGCTCCAACCTTCGGCGGAACTCGGTCAGTACCACGCGGATCGCGCGGTCGTTCACACCTTGCATATCGCCGGTCATGAGTTCGTAAGGCAGCCCCGAGCCGGCGGCAGCGGCCATCAGCTGCTGCCGCATGAAGTCGGGATAGTTGTTGCCGGCGTCCGGCGGGTCTGAGAACTCGACCTGCTCACCAGGCAGTAGCTCCTGCATCGTGCCGGGCTCCAGCCCTACCATCGGGGTGAAGCCGTCCCGGTCGTACCTGACCGGCGCCCCGGTAAGCGGGTCGAGTTGCGGCGGACCGTCCGGTGTTGGCTTGCGGACGAAGCCGGCAAACAGGTTGGCAACCTCTTGGCGGAACAACACCGCGTCGTCGAAGTTATCCAGACTACGCAGACGCTTCAGGACCGGCGCCAAGCGCGGCACACCCCGCAGTTGTCCGGGCTCCAAGGGCTCGAACACATGCAGCATCTGCTCAGCCGGGATCCGCACCAGCTGGTTGTAGCCCACATTGAGAGAGGACTTGTCGCTGGGATGGTTGCGGTAGCACCAGTACGCCACGCGCCGCCCCATGGCGTTGAACTCGATCCCGGCTCGAATGACGTTGCCGAAGCGGGTCATTTCGAACTTGTCATGGGGGACAAACTCTGGCGATAGGCATTGCAACTGAAGTGGTACCGCGTAGCCGTCCTCTAGCCGGCGCGGGCGCAGACGAATGAAGCACTCGCCCGACTGCTCTACCGTACGCGCCACCAGCGCCTGCAGGCCGTAGAAGTCCGTGAGCTGATCGGCATCAGCCTCATCTACCCAGTCCTCCCACAGCTCCTGCATCACCTTGCGGATTGCCTTGTCGAGCAGCCGAGGGTGCGGCGTGATGCCGGTACCGATCAGGTTGCTGACACGCTTGTCGATGACGTTGGCGGCGTAGGGGTCGTTGCGCACCGCACTGCGGGAGCGGGAGCGGAGGTTACGCAAGGCCGGCATGATCAAGCTGTTCACGCCAGTATCCGGGGCATCCCAGTTTGATGAGCGCCGTCCCTCGGCGGCGCCTTCGTAGCTGGCCTTGATCCGCTCGGGCACCAAGATGCCCGAACGACCGAGGGACAAGTAGCGTCCGCTCACAGCCCCCTGCCTCCGTGGAATACGCGCACTACGCGCGAGCGTGGCCCGGCGGCATTCGTCAGCTCGGTGCGGATCAGGTCGCGAGCCTTGATCAGCTCGTCCACCGTTCGATACTCGACGGTGCGATCCGAGTAGCGAACGATCTTTTCACCGCGCGCAATCGCCCGCTCGACAGCGTCGAGGTGTGCTTTTGTATAAGCCATGTCAGCGTCTCTTCAGGTAGCCGCTGCTGGAGCTGCGGCGTTGCATGGGTTGGGGCGCGGCTCGTGAAGCCGGCGTTGGTGGCGGATCGTTGCGCTTGACCGGAACAGGTGCAGGAGCGGGTGAACCGACCTCGTCGTCCTGGTCGTCACCAAGCTCGCTGGCCGGGGACCGGGCTGGCTCCGGTTCGCCTTGCTCGAACAAGTTGGCCTGCGCGAGCGCCTGTCGCAGCTTGTCCCAGTCCTGTTCGCCATAGCGGTGAAGGCCGAGGAAGTTGGCCATGGCCAGGTTGTACACCATCAGGTCAAGCGCCTCGTTGCGCTCGGCCTTGCTCTTGACCCATTCGAAACGCTCTTTACCTTTTACGTAGCGAACGATCTTCCGTTCGGCCACGCATTGCTGGAAGAACTCGTCGGGAAGGTCCTTGGCGAAGTGAAGCGCACCAGGCCCTGTCTCGAAGTTGTATCGGTTGTAGATCCAGTCCTTTGCCGTATCGGTACCAACGATCCACAGCTCGGCGCCGTTGCGTTCGGTCTGGCCCTTCCAGGTGACATCCACCTGCGACGGACGCTGTGCGATCACAAGCTTGCCGGGCTTGCTCGCACCTTTGAGTGCAAACACGTTGCGCCAGCGACGCACGCGAGTGAACTGGTAGACCTCGTGGGTGTGATGACCGCCGGAGTCAATACCTGTGGCCAAAATCGCTAGGCTTACACCGCAGGGATGTCGGTACCGAACCTTCAGCCGCTCGTCCAACAGCGACCAGGTACGCTCATCTGCCGGATCGCCAGGCAACACCTGGTGATCGACTACCCAGCGCTCCATACCAGAGCCCCAGCCCATGACCATCAACTCCAGGCGGTTGGCCTGAACGTCGACCGAAGCCGTTAAAGCGAGCGCCCCCACTGGCAAGGTGCCAAGTACATAGTCTTCCTGCTGAGCACGAGCCTGCAGTACCTCGGCCTTGGTTTGCTCAAGTGCGCTGTCCCAAACCTCAGCCAGCCGGGTGTTATAGAAAACCTGCATAGGATGCTGGTTGCCACGAGCTTGGGCACGCTTAGCCTCATCAAACTCGCGGGCCAGTGTCGCCCAAGAATGCCAACCTAGCGGGGCATACAACGCATTGAGGTGAAAGCTAACCGTCTCGCCATCACCCTCCGCATGGGCACGCCACTCGCCTTTGGCCAGCATCTCTGCTTTGTGATGCTCTTCGATAAGCACGTCACACTCGGGTCCAGCGCACTGGTAATGCGTGGTACTAAAATCAGCCGAGTACAACAGCCGCTCCCAGGTCAGCACCTGCATGTGACCGCAAGTCGGGCAAGGCACGTAGTAGTGTCGCTGATCCCCCATTTTGAAGAGATCATCGATCCGAGACATGCCTTTGATGAGAGGAGAACTGGAAAAGTAGAACTTGGCGTTGCGCCCGAACGTACTACCCCTCGCCTCTGCCAACTTGATCGGATCGCCTTCCTGATTGACGTCCACTTCCCAGCGATCGACTTCATCACCGTAGACATAACGGGCCGTCAGCTCTGAAAGGTTGGCCGCCGAGCCGGCCGTGGTGGCAAAGAGTGCACCACCATCGAATTCCTTGGTGTCCAAGGTGTTACGGGCATCTCTGGAACGTGCCGTCGCCACACGGGCCTTCAACTCCGGCACTGCATCGATGGTCTTGCCGATCCGCGAAGACACCCGCTTCGCCAGCCCTCCGGTGGGTAGTAGCGTCAAGATGTTGGCCGGCGCCATGTGGATCAGCGCCCCGATCCAATTCAGGGCTATCTGGGTCTTCATCAGCTGCGAAGCAATTTTTGTCACCACCCGCTTACACGGATGGGCAGGCGACAGGCAGCGCATGGGTTCGCGGGCATACGGGGTACGTGCAGTGCGGTATTTGCCAGGCTCTGCTGCACCAGTATCACGCGGGATTCGCATGTACTCATCAGCCCACTCGTCGACCCATAAATCAGGGTCTGGCATTAGCCCTCGGCAAAACGCATCGCGGTACACCTCTGCACCGTCTGCGTATCCGGTGTGCATAGGCTCAGCTCTGTTTGGCAGCTCGTTTCTGTGCAATGGCCTTCTCTAGGTCGACGCTATTCATCTTGGCCGCCTCGGTGAACAGTCGACGGAAGGTGTCGGTGAGGTGCTTCTCGATGTCCCATGGGTCGCTCATCCCGACCAGTTCGCCTGCGAGCTGCGGAGCAAGCCCAAAAAACTGTTCGCGAAGCATCCTGCCAGCAGCGAACGCGGCATCTTCAACTGCGGCGCGTTCAACCAGATTGCCCCGGACCTTGTAGAACTCTGTCTCTGCCAGCCCAGCAAGGTAAAACTCCCGATGCGCCTTCGATCGCTGGAAGTTGGGGCCTCCCCTCGGCGCATGATCCGCTGGCTGCACCGCAGGTGTGTCGGCGCTGGGCTGGATGTGGGCCCGGACGTCCCGCTCGATGCGGTTTTCTTCATGCCGAGCCGCGACGGCTGCTTTGGCCGGATCAGCTGTCTCCTGAATCTTGGCCTCGGTGGCCGGCACATCCACCAATTTCCCATCGGGTGAAAGCACCAGGCGGCCGTTGCCTTTCAACCAGGTGATGTAACTGGGGGATCGCCCTATGCGAGCAGCGAAGGCGCTCTTTGACAAGAAGTTCGGATCCGTCATGAGCCCTCCATTTCAATGGTATTTCAACAAACAACTTTCAATTTCAACGGGTTGAATTTCAGTAAGCTGGCGAACTGTCCGCTAGCGAAGAGCCGCGGGTTTCCTGCCCCGTACCCCGGCCATATCGCCAGGGTCCCCGGCCCTAGCCAGCAACGACCGGAGTACTTCATCACACCAACCAGCAGCCGACCCCATAAAGGCCAGCCAACGCCGCACCGACACCGGCCAAAAAAGGCCACACAGGGGCAGGATGGCTTTTGATCTCCGCAACGGCGCCAGGCGCAATTGGCTCCACGGTCGAACGCTTCGGCTCCCAGGGCAACAGTTCAGCATTTGCGCAAGACTCGCGCGCCAAATCGGTACGAACCACAAAACCGCGATCAGAAGTACGCGCCACCGCTTCGTCGCCCTTACGCAGAACCAGCTCGCAACCCAAAGGCGCGAAATCGTCAGCCTCGATACAAATGGGCAAGGGACGATCAGGCAGAAACACGGTGTAAGTTTTCTGAGTCATAAGCACCTCACAGGTAGGTTGAGCTCACAGATTGGTGAGCTGTAAAAATAAGAGCAGTCGTGGTAACAAGTCCGGTTAGCGGCATCGTTCTGACGCCCCATCAAAAAGGACTTGAAAATGCAGTTCGATATCTACCGCGATCAGGCGCTTGAGAGACTTCTGATCGTGAAGCGCGGCACAAGCATCAATCAGCTTAAAGATCTCCAACCTAGTTTTCTGAACGGGCTTGAACGACCAAACCAAGTCGATAGCGAAGTCGGTAGCCTCCCCTTGGGACTAAACAGGAAAGAGGTTATCGAGGCTGTAGAGCATCACGGCTACTTCGCGAGGACGCTCAAAGTCAGCATCAATGAGGTTGACGACTAAACAGAAGCGCTTGTCTTAACCGGCACCAGGGTGACTGGGCGGTGGCATCTCGCTCACGCCCAGCCGCTTGGCGGCCCAGCGCATGTAGAGGTTGATAGCGACATCGGCGCCGGCCATCGCAGCCAAGCATCCAACCGCTGCTGCCGCCCATACCGATACGCCGAGGGCGTACAGCAGCATGTTGGTCGAAAGACCGCAGGTCACGCAGGCACCAGAGCGCAACGCCAACCGGCGAATCAGCCCCCAACCGCGAGCGCCCGCCATGTCCGCCCGCCACATCTCTCCCGAAACACCGCCGACCAGGGACAGCACGATCACCATCCAGATTGGCAGTTCGGCTAACGTTTGTTGCTCGCTGTTCATGTAAGCCTCATTTGCAAAGCACGGCGCCGGAAAAAGAAAACCCCGCCAGTTGGCAGGGTTCTCGGTGCGCCGACAATTCGGAGCGGCTTGCACAGCACAGTGCTTGTGGGGTAAGCGCCTAAGCGCACTTTTGATATCGTGGCGTCTTTTTACATGCCACCGGAAAAACCGAAAAGGGCCTATTTTCGGTTCGTCGCCATGTGGTGGTTATGTCTCATCAATGTTGCACGCAAGTCGCATAGTCACCCGACGAACGGTCTGCTGCCGGACGCGGCCAGCGCGGGCGGCCAGGATGGCAAACACCTGTAGGTGAAGGGCCTTAACCCAGTTTCGGTAGGTGCGGTCGGCGTCCTCAGCCAGCCCAACCTCGCGCATCTGCTCGCGCACTGTGGCCCCATACAGGTAGCGCAGTTGGGCCAGCTTGGCCAGCGTAGCCCCGCGCGGATCACGCCGCTCCAGCTGGACCACTGCCGCGTCAACCTCTGCTGCCGCGTGATCAAGGCCTGCACCGCCGACCAGAATTCGCGAACCGGACGAGCCACCGCGCGGTGCAGCCCCCTTCCATTCCATGATGCTGCCCATTTGACTGCCCAAGCTGGCATCCAGCCCAAGCTGCCCACGTCGCTCTCCCCAATGCTTCATCAGCTCGGCAACCAGACGCAGGCGTTCGGACTGGTCGATAAGTACCGCCATATCGATGCGGTGCAGCGCGTGATCCACCTGCTGCTGTAGGCGCAATCCTTGGTCCTTCGTCATCGCCAGCCCTCCCCGGCCAGTACCCAACACGCATTTGGCAAACCCAACACAAACCCAACACACTCAAAGCCCAATGAATTCAATGGATTGGAAGTAACTGTGTTGGGTGTGTTGGGTGTGTTGGGTTTTTCAGGGTTCGCATAGAGATTTCTTCCCCCTTCGATTTCAGCGATTAAAAAAAATCGCGCGCGCGCGCGTGCGCACAAACCCAACACACCCAACACACATACCCGCAAAGCCACAGATTCCGGGGCCTGAATGTGTGTTGGCTCACCAAAACCAACCCAACACAAACCCAACACACCCAACACACTTAATGGCAGAGTCATGCCGCAAGCCTCTTGATGTGGTCCCAACCGTCCACGCTCCAGCCCGCCAGCTTTGCTCGGGCACGCCACTCGACAACGGTCTTGCCCAGCTCGGCCGACTTCATGGATGGGGGCAGGGAAGGATCGCCCTCGCAGGGCACAAAGAACGCCGCAAATCGGCGAGAACTGCCATCCGTCCAGGGGATAGGGCGCGTCTTCTCCACCTTCGCGCTGAACATCAGCGAGAACTTCGTGTGGCTCATGGAGTTCTCTTTGTTGTGGGAGCACCACTCAAGGAACATGGCGTACACATCCGAAGTCAGGCAGCAGCCCCACAGGCCGTGCCCCAGCTCACCGTTTCGCCAGAGGTAGAAGAAGGTCTGCCAGGCCGTGCGACTCAGCTCAACCAGCCGCTGGCGGGCTTCGGTTTTCGGCGGACGAGTGCGTTGGTTGAAGTCCTCAAGGTCGACATCGAGCAGCCACCCGTACAAGGCTGCCACCCCACCGTTGGCTAGTTCTCGGGCGATAGCCTTCTGCCTTTCGGCGGGCAGGGTCTCCATTGGCCACATCACGAGCATCCGGCGGTCGTCTTCACTGATCGGCCACGGCATGATCTCGTTGCTCAAGAACGCCGAGTTCATGTGATTGGATTCTTCCCAGCCGTTGATGAACTTTGATTCCATGCGCACCGTCTTGCCGGTGATCATGTGCTTGATCTTGCCTACTTGGTTGTAGCGCTGGTCACGGCTCACAACCTCTTCAAACACGGCCCAAAGCTTGCCGCTTTGCCAGGCGTTGAAGTTGCCCTCCAGCTGTGCCTGGCCAACCGTGGCACCGTAACGACCGTACAGCTCGCCCATGACGTCCGCGAACAGTAGGCTTTTGCCCGAGCCCTCCATGGTTGAGTGGAACAGAATCGCGGTGTCCATCTTTGCACCCATGTGCTGCAGCGGGTAGGCCAGCCACTTGACCAGCCAATCCAACGCTTCGGCGTCATTGTTGCAAAGGAATGAGATCAGCCACCGCAGGTTCTCGCACGCAGCATCGTCACGGACCGGCTCAAGCGGCAAGCCCTCAAAAGTGTTGATGTAGATCGCCGGGTCCTTGGTCATCGTCGGGTCGAACACGATGTGATCGACGTCCACCACCCGCCGTTCCGGGCTGTTCAGCCAGAGCTGATAGGCATCCCCCAAGGCCATCTTGACGCTGCCCTCGGGCAACCGACGCTTCTTCTCGCGATCCCAGGCCTCTTTTGTCCCATCGATGTAGATGTAGCGGTCGAGCGGTTCAAGCTTCAGCGCTCCACCCTTCTTGCTGGACATCTTCCGGGCCTGCTCAAGCTCTTGCACCTGCTCGGAGGCGATGAGCTTCTTGTCGGTCCGCTCCATCCACGCTTTCGAGAGTGGCTTGCCGACCAAGGCCTCGAAGCCTGTCCGCTTCATCGACCGTCCCTTGTCCAAGTCCCATACGTTCGTGGAACCTTCGACCAGGGCAAATCGGCGCATCGCAGCATCAATGTCCAGGGTATCTCCCCCCGCCCCCCCGGTGGCCGAGGAGTCGGCCGGGCTGATGGCCTCGACGTCCGATGGGGTGCGGGGAAGATGCTCGGCATTTCGATCGACGACCGGAGGCAGCTCGGCCGGCTCGACCACCGATGGGGCACGGGGAAGTTCGCCCAATGGCGGCGGTGCCGGCGGACGGGACTTCGCGTCAATACCCAGGATCCGAGCTGCCGCCCTAGTCGCAGCCCTCTGGTCGCCGTCGTGCATCAGGATGCAGAACACATCGAACGCATCGTTCTTGTGTCCGTTCGCCAGCGGGTCCGAGGTGTGATGCGAGTAGAGCTTGCCCTCCGTGATTGTCACACCGGGTAGGCCTGAGCTGCTGTGCGGGCTCAACCACTTCCCATCGATGCGCTTGTAACCGTGCGCCTCAATCATCGTTGCGATGTCATGGATGCGATTGAATTCAGGGATAACCTCGGGGAGCCGATCACCAGATCGTGCTGCAGCTGTTGATGGCTTGGCCATGGGAAGAGCTGCAGGCGCAGGCGTTGCCGCCTTCGGTTTCCACGGGCAAACGCCCTCCCCCTTCGGCTTGAACTCATCCCAATCCTGCCAGATGGCCAACAAGTCGGCAGGCAGCTCTGGCAAGCCTTCAGATGCCGGAGGGGTACGCCATATGTAAGGTTTGCGAGTGCCTGGGTGAATGGAAGGTGGCAATACGTCCTGCACCAGGCCACCTCGCAACTCGAAGACCGTCACTTTCTTGAAAGGCTCAGCCGCCATGCGGAAGGCGGCCTCGCGGTCTGCATCACCCTCGTCCATGGCAGCCTTCACTTGCGCCATGAGCCCTTTGTAGATGGTGCCATCCGGGTCGTTTTTGTTTGGCCAAACCAGGGCATGGCGACTCAGCTCCACCCCCTCAGGGACGCGGAACATCACGCGGAATCGTTCAGGGTTGCCCACGGAGGTAGGGTATGCGTCAGCGAGTGCATCGACATCGAGTCCAAGCGTCTGCTGCAGCACCTGTCGGGTCAGCTCGACATCATCAACATCGAGCGAGCAGACACCACTCGGCCCGAGCACAACACCGAGGTTGTGATTCGGGCTCGTGGTCCAGAACGCTTCCGCCTTCGAGGCATTCGTGAAATAGCCACCAGGCTTGTTCCATCCGGCCCCCTTCGGCCCCTTTTCACCCGGTTCGATAGGAACCAGAGCCAGACCGAAGGTTTCAATGTAACGCCGCGCCCAATCAGCTGTGGTAGGAGTTGGGCGGTCGCTCATCTCCGGCGCTCCCGCAACTCTTGGCAATCGATGCAGGTTTCGCAACCGGAGACTGACAATTGACGGGCCAGCGGGATGGGCTCATCGCAGTCTTCGCAGATTTGCGCGCTTGGCTTGACCGGGAGCCGCGCAAGACGCTGCAGCGACAACTGGAGGAAATACTCAGCGCGGTCATTGGCAAAATCGACGGCATCAGCCATGGCTTACGTCCTCCATGGCTTCGCGCGCGCCCGCCATGATGGCAAGAACTTGGCGAATAACTTCCATGCCACGCTGCTCCAGATTCAACACCTCCGACAAGGTCCAAACGTTGTCCGAGGCACCATCATGCAGGCTACCCACGAACTGACCGGACTCGGCCAGAAGCTTCGCAACCGCCTGCAAGGCATCGTTGGTAGCAGGCACAGGCTTGGGGCGATACCAGACCGCACCGGCAGGACGAACCAGTGCATCGAGCAGCCGCGGATCAGCGGTCCACTGCACGATCTCTTCCAGTTCGTCGGGGGTTGGCCAGCGGCGGTCGTCGGCATGGTGCAACTTCTTCTGCAGGGCATCCACCTCGAGCCCCATGTCAAAGGCCAGCCTAGTGATACCGCCGTGATAATCACGACCCGCGCGATAGAGCGCTTGTCGCAAAGTGAGAACCGGACCTGCGCCCGGCAAAAGATCAATCCTGCTCATAACCGTAAATCCTCGGTTTACGGCCTAGTCATAGGATCATGTAAGACCTATCCTACGACCACGACCTGTGTGCTGTGCCTTGCGTGCTGTGCGGGCATGGCATTTGGTAATAGTCGTCCGGCTGAACTTGTGAGAGAGGCCACCGGCCGACGAGAGTGATGGTGCTTCGTACTGTCATAGCTGGGCTGGGAGGTGAGAGTCCTGGCTCAGCGTTCTAACCCCTTTCCTTGCCTTAAGTATCCCCAGTCAATGTCCGGTCGCAGCGACTCACAAGTAACCTCCCCTCCCGTTTCTCGATCCAAATTGACAGCCAACCCCGCACCTGCACGGCGGTTTCCATAAGCCACTTGCTTCAGTTGGCCGACCGATGTTCCGCAGTGCCGTGCGAGGGCGTCGACCCCTTCCTTGTCTATCGTTTTCAAATATTCGCTAAGCGTCATAGACACCTCCAATGCCCAGCAGATTAGCAATTGCTAATTATGAAGGCAATAGCAACTCGTAATTTACTGTTTGCTAACGGAAAGCAATCATCTGCAGATGGACATTAACGAAAGGCGCATCGCCTCCCTCCGTACGATCATGGGGAACCTGAGCCAGAAGGAATTCGCCGAGGCTCACGACCTAGACGCGTCGTACCTGTCGCAACTGCTCAACGGCCACCGCAAGCTGGGGGAAAAGGCTGCGCTTAATCTCGAGCTCAAGATTGGGCTTGTAGCAGGGACGCTGACATCTCCTCCAATGGAGGAACCCTCCATCGCAGCCCCAACCAACGTGGTTCGCCTGCCCACCAGGGCAGCAAAGGACAAGAACTACGTTCTGATTCCGCATCTCGATGTCGCGGCTTCTATGGGGCATGGCAAGGCAGCCCCGGAAATGCACATTGAAGTCATCCGCGACATGACGGTTCACCTAGACTGGCTCAGGATGCAGGGCCTTAGTTTTTCCAACATCGATAACCTGGCGATCATCACTGGCGATGGCGACAGCATGTCTGGCACATTCGCTGACGGCGATGCCCTGCTGGTGGATCGCGGGATCACCGAGGTGAAGACAGACGCAATTTATGTCTTCACCCTCGACGGCGATCTCTACATCAAACGCCTGCAGCGTCTGACTGGAGGCCAGCTCCGAATGATCTCCGATAATCCTGTCTACCCGCCGATTACCATCGACGAGTCGATGATCGAGCGGATGCATATCCAGGCCCGTGTCCTACTGGCCTGGAACGCGAAAAAGCTCTAACGCCTCCTCGGGTTGTGTCCTACCGGCCATCCGCCGGGGCGCGACCACGCCCATACAGTTTAGCATCTGCTATTGAACAATTATTTAGCTTTTGCTAACTTCAACTTCGTGCCCCTCTCTCACATCAAGGACACGAAGAATGAAATCAGCACAGCACAACGGATCGGTGGCAATTCTGATCCATCCAACCGCCTGCAGCAGCGTGGCGAAAATACAGGCATTCCAGCGCAGCACCGGCTTGCAGCTGGTCGTCACGCTCGAAGGTAAAGCCCATGCTGTACCTGCCAATGGGGGTGCTGCATGAGCGAATTCAGGATCTCCCTTCGCCAGATCATGCTGCTGCAACGCACCTTGGATAACGGCGGCACTGCGACCTGCAAATTGCAGCGCCCTGAAGCCTCGGTCGATGCACAGATCGAGATCGAAAATGACAGCACCCATCACAGCATCAAGGTGACCCTTGGTCCGCTTTGCAGCAGCCTGAAACTTCCGCGCGCCCTCTCCACCAAGTGCCAGTCCTTAAGAGATTTTGTGCAGGACATCGCGAATGGCCGAGTTGACTCCGCAGCCCAGACGGAAGAAGCGCTTGCTCTCATGGAGGCGCAAGTCAGCGTTGAAGAGGTCCTGCAGACAGGTCAGACAGCCTACGTTATCGCCACCGTCAACCGACAGCTTCCCCTTGGCGCTGTCGTGACTGACGACCAGGGCAATGTCTGCGCTGCAGTTACGGGAGCCAGTAAAGAGCAGCTCGCAGCAGCAGTCCGCGCGAAGCTTCGGCCCAGCCCTGACAGTATCGGGAAATGCGCATGAGTACGCTGGAACAGCTCCGCAGCGAGTGGACCACCCCTTGCCCAACGCTCACTGCTGTCAGAGAGCGATATTTCCCCCACATCGGGTCAGACAGGCGGTTCAAAGAGCTGATCAACAAAGGCCGTATTGACCTTCAGCTGAGCAAGATCGACAGATCGAAGAAAGCCCAGCACGTGATCTACCTGCACAACCTTGCCGCATATCTCGACCGGCAGGCCGAACGCTCGACCCAATCTGCTTGACCAGGCGGCCCCGGCCATCAGGGGCTTATAGCCCCCGCCGACTCTCACACCAACGGCGGAGGGCTACTTTTGGAGCACAGCACATGCAACCGCATCAACAAGTTCTTTCCCTGGGCATCATCTTCCTAGTCACCCTGGCCATCCTGCCTTTCCTGTTCGCGAAAGCTCGGCATCGTGCCTTCAACAGGGGCTTGGAAATCGGGAAACAGCGTCTACAAGCCGATCTGAAATTGCAGATACAAAGCCTGCAAGTGGACCTGGACGAAGCCCGAGTTCAAGCCGAGGCGAGCCAGCGCAAGCACCACATGGCTGTAGCACATCTCAAAGGCAACGTCCGCGAGCTCGAAGCCAGAATCATGTCGTATACCGGACTGGCAGTGACCAGGGCGGATTACGAGCTGCTCATCAGCGCCTTGGAAACCCTGAGCCTCACCGAGCGGACGTTAACCGCAATGAAGGCAACTCAGCAGGCATCACGCGCGAGCTTGCAAGCCACCCAACTGGGAAGCCTGGCTAAACGGATTCACACCCAATTGCGCGAAACCCCTGCCGGTGCCACAAGCGCGGAGGAGGCGGCATGAGCCAGCACGACGATCCCGCACCGACCGCGACCCCCAACGCAGCCGCTTGGCTCGGCCAGGCCGGGCTGTATCGAACTCGGTTTGAGGCCGTGCGCAACTTCGAGCAGTCCATAGCGCCAGTTAGCGCCGACGAGTTGTTTAACCTTGCCAGCAAGCAGGTGCTAACCCAGCTCAGTGAGGGTAGGCAATCCGCTCGGCCCAGCAACACAGAGACGAATTCGCTGGAACAGGAGGGCCATGCGTGAACACAGCCTTTGTTTTGATGGCGCAGTACAACGGCACGGCGATTATCTCGCTCGAACAGGTATGCGCTGACTACTTCACGCACCTAACGCCGCTTGTATTCCAACGCAAGGTGCTGGCCGGAGAGATCAAGCTGCCGATCACCCGGCTTGAACCGAGCCAGAAGAGCGCCCGAGGCATACACATTGCTGATCTGGCTCTCTACCTGGACCAGCAGCGGGATGCTGCGCGAAAAGAGTGTGCGCAATTGAATAAGAGGTGACGGGCACGCTTATACGGAGATTTCACCCCACTTGATCAGTGTCAACCGGCCGCACGGAACATCTGGCTGCATCCGACTCTTCACCCAGTCGAATACGGCTTAGCTACCTTGCGTCGATGGCCGCCTGCGATGGCGGCTATCGACCCGCCCCCTAAATCGGCTGGATCAGAACGGCTGAAAATGCCCAAATCCATTATGTGGTAGTGACCGCTTTCGACCCATAGCGGACATTGGAGAAACTTAGGTGTGCGAGTATTAAGTAAGCGTCCGGAAACTCACTTTCCGAACGGTGAGTAGCAGTGGGAGGTTGCTAGCTGGCCCAGTTTTTGTTGCTGGCGCTTGCTGCAGCGTATGCCTACACTCCAAAACCTATAATACCAGTGCAGAACGGCGGACAAGCTCTTGCAAGGGCGTTCACAAGGATATGTCGAGTTGGATCGTGAGCAATTACCTACCAGCAGGAGCATTTTGAAAACAGAGCCGCGCTTGGGAGCGTTGCTTGCACTGGGAGGCTTGTTGGTGTTGGGCATGCCATGCGTAGAAGCACGTACGCTGTCCCAGATTCGGGAAAGCGGCGTCCTGCGCATATGCGTGGCTGGCTCAAGCGCTTCCTTCTACCGGACTAACGCGGAGGCGTTCGCGCGGTCACTCGGTTTACGCCCACAGGTAACGGAACTGCCGAGTTTCGATGCGCAGTTTCACGACGATCGGGGCGAGACCGTACGCGAGGCAAGCTACGACCCGAAGCTACTCGCCGACGGCCGCTGCGATCTTTATCCAAATGACTTGCAGATCGTCCCTTGGCGCGAAACGAAGATGTTGCTCGTGCCCTATTACCGGGTACGCAACCTGGTCATCGCCCATCGCTCCAACCAGTCCCTTGGCAACGAGGTGTCTGATCTGCTCGGTCTGACGGCGGCAGTGCAGAAGGGTACGGGCTACGAGCAGTGGATCGATGAAGCCAACCGCGGTCCTCTATCCAGTCAGCCGGTCAGAATCGTCTATGCGCCAACCGAGCAGGCTGTGAAACTGGTAGCCGATGCGAAGGTGGATTTCACGGTGTTGGGTAGTGAAAGCGCGCTGCGCTGGGCCCGTGAAGATCCCGAACGTCTCTCCATTGCGTTTCCGGTCAGCGAAGCGACCAGCGTTGGGTGGGGTGTTGCGCGCAACGCGCCGGATCTCGCACGAGCGCTGGAGCAGTTCTTCCAGTCCAGCAATCGCATTGATTCGCCGCTCGATGCGAGCTGGCGGCGGTACTATCGCGTATCGCTCATGGAATACCGGCTGTTCGAGGAGTCCCTCAACGAGGACGGCCTCGATATTAAAACCGTAATGAGATGGGCGATCCCGAGCTTGGTCGCGGTCCTGCTGTTGCTCGGCGCCATGCTGGCCTGGAACCGACGCCTCAACCGGGAAGTAGACGAGCGCAAGCGCGTTGCCGCAGAGCTAGCCGAGCGCGAGGCTTTCACCCGCGCGCTCATGGATACCAGCCCCGCCAGCCTGGTGCTGGCAGATCGGAACGGAGCTGTCAGGGAAGTAAGCCAACGCTTTTCACAGGCGACCGGTTATGTCAGCGAGGACCTGCTCGGGCGCAACGCCACGAGCCTGTATGTCGACCCTGAGGAGCGCGAGCGCTTCCTCGAACTGCTGACACGAAATGGCAAGGTCGAAAACTTCGAGACCCGCCTGCTGCACAAAAATGGATCAATTCTCTGGGTTCTGGTCGGTGCATCATTCGTGACAATCCACGGTGAGACCCTGGTCGCCAGTTGGGTGCGCGATGTCACGGATCATCATGCGGCAGCAGTGGCGCTTAGCGAAGAACGCGCGCGGCTGCAGGCAATCCTCGATACGAGTCCAATCAACATAGCCTTTTCTACCCAGGGCGTGATCCGCTTCGCCAACCCCCGCTTCTGTGAAACGTTCGGCGTAGGCGTCGGTGACGCTGCTTCGCAGATTTACGCGAATGAGCATGATCGCGAAGCCATCGTCGAACGCCTCACGGACGACGGCATCGCAAAGGACCAAGAAGTACCGATGCGTGACCGGCAGGGGCGCGAACGCACCATACTTGTCACCTACCTGCCAATCCAGATCCAGGGGGAGCAAGGGCTGCTCGGCTGGCTGCAGGACATCACCGAGCGCAAGGCAGCAGAGCACGCGCAGCAGCGGGCGAAGGAGATTGCTGAAGAGGCGACGCGGGCAAAAAGCGACTTCCTTGCAAACATGAGTCACGAAATCCGCACGCCCATGAATGCGATCATCGGCATGTCTTACCTTGCGCTGAAGACTTCGCTGGACCAGCGGCAGCGCGATTATGTCTCGAAAATCCACAACGCGGGCACTTCGCTGCTTGGCATCATCAACGACATCCTCGACTTCTCCAAGATCGAGGCCGGCAAGCTTAGCGTCGAGGTAGTGCCATTTGAGATAGACGCAGTGCTAGACAACGTGTCCTCGCTGATTGCGCAAAAGGCCTACGACAAGGCCATTGAGCTGCTGTTCGACCGGGCGTCGGACGTTCCCGAGACGCTGCTTGGAGATCCGCTGCGTCTGGGCCAGGTCATCCTGAACCTGGTAGGCAACGCAGTGAAATTCACCGAACAGGGGCAGGTTACGGTCGTGGTTCGCAACCTGGGCCGCACCGGCGACAAAGTTCAACTGCAGGTTCGTGTCCGCGATACCGGTATCGGCATGACTCCCGAGCAAACCGGGCGACTCTTTGAGGCCTTTGCCCAAGCCGATAGCTCCACCACGCGACAATTCGGTGGTACCGGCCTGGGCCTTGCCATCTCGAAGCGCATCGTCGAGTTGATGGGCGGAACGATCACGGTTGACTCAGAACCGGGCAACGGCAGCACGTTCTCTTTCAGTGTCTGGCTTGGTCTTGACCAGCACATGCGTACGCAGCGCCAGATTGTCCCTGCGGAGCTCGCCGGAGCGCGCGTCCTGGTCGTCGATGACAATGCCGACGCGCGCCAGATCCTTTCCGACATGCTTCTCGTAGCGGGGCTTTCGCCGGTCGCGGTGGCGTCAGGCGAGGCTGCTCTGGAGAGCCTTCGCGGTGCTGCGGCCGACGACCCGTTCCGGGTGCTATTGGTGGATTGGCAAATGCCAGAGATGGATGGCATCGAGACGACGCGCCGGGCGCTTGGCCTGCAGCCTGCACTGTACGCCATCATGGTCAGTGCATTTGGGCATGACGAAATGCACGCCGCTGGGCAAGCGGCCGGCATTCGCGCGTTCCTGGTCAAGCCGGTCAACCAGTCCTCGCTGGTAGAGGTACTGGTCAACTTATTCGCGCCGCAAACGGGCGTGGTGGCGCTAACCGTACCCATTGCGCAGGCGAAGGTGCTCGCCGGAGTGCGCCTGCTCGTCGCGGAGGACAACGAAATCAACCAACAGATTGCCAGGGAGCTTCTCGAGGCTGCCGGTGCCCTGGTGGAAGTTGCCGGCAACGGCTGCGAGGCGCTGTCGATGTTGGCTGCAGCGCAATACGACGCGGTGCTGATGGACGTACAGATGCCGCAGATGGATGGTCTCGAGACGACCCGGCGTATTCGCGTCGGGCCTCACTGCGCACAGATCCCGGTGATTGCTATGACCGCACATGCCAGGGTCGAGGACCGGGAGCGCTGTATCGAGGCGGGCATGGTCGACCATGTGACCAAGCCCGTGGATCCGCAAGCACTCATCGCCACGGTTCTGCGCTGGGTCGTACCTCGGTCGGCGGCAGTGGAGCCGTCCAGCGCCGCATCGGGCGAGGAGCGCCTACCGGACATTCCAGGGCTAGATAGCGCCGACGGACTGAGGCGAGTGGCGGGCAATCGCCAGCTATACATCAAGCTGCTGGGTCAATTTGCCGACCGCAGGGCTATGGAAGGGCAAGCGCTGAGGAACGCGCTACGTGCGGGTGATCGGGCGACGGCCGAGCGAATGGCCCACACCGTGAAAGGCGTTGCAGGCAACCTCGGTTTCAGCGGCCTGCAAGCCATGGCCGGTAAGCTGGAAACCGCGATCGGGGCACACGCTGAGTCGGACGCATTGGTGAATGAATTGATTGAGGCGCTCTCGCTGGCCGTGCATGCAATCCGTCAAGCGCTGGGTAGCGGCCAGGCAGCACCGGCGGTGGTATCGAGCGTCGACTGGGCACAGCATGCCATAGCGCTCATCCACCTGCTGGAGGCCAATGACGGAGCAGCGCCGGATTATATGGAACAGTATGCGGATTCGTTGCGCGGAGCACTCGGCCAGGACAGTTTCGAGCAGTTGATGAATGAGGTGAACAACTTTGACTTCGAGGCCGCACGGCTAACCCTCAAACGTGCATCGACGGCCCGCGATACCCCGTGCTGGAGGGAACATCATGAGTGAAACGCTAAACTACCCACTTCCCCCGATCATCCTCATTGTCGATGATACGCCGGAGAACATTACGCTGATCAATGGCCTGCTGAAGGACATCTACCGCATGCGGGTGGCCATCAGCGGTGAGCGCGCGCTGAAGGCAGCGGTGCAGGAGCCTCGCCCGGATCTGATTCTGCTCGACATCATGATGCCTGATCTGTCGGGGTATGAGGTGGCAGAGCAGCTCAAGCGCGATCCGCGCACCGCTCATATCCCGATCATCTTCATCACCGCCATGGCGACAATGGAAGACGAGATCCTGGGTTTGCAGATGGGCGCCGTGGACTACATCACCAAGCCGATCAACCCACCCATCGTGCTGGCACGGGTGGAAACCCAATTGAAGATCAAGGCGGCCGCCGACTTTTTGCGTGATCAGAAGGCTTACCTTGAGCAGGAAGTCCAGCGCCGCACCGCCGAGGTCATCGCTATCCAGGATGTGACCATTCAGGCCATGACCTCGCTGGCCGAAACCCGCGACAATGAGACGGGTAACCACATTCGACGAACTCAGCACTACGTCAGACTACTGGCCGAGCTGCTTCGCGAACATCCGAGGTTCCAGCAGTTTCTCAATGAGGAAAGTATCCGCCTGCTGTTTAAGTCAGCTCCGTTGCATGACATCGGCAAGATCGGCATACCCGATGACATACTGCTCAAGCCGGGGCGCCTCACGCCGGAAGAGTTCGAGACGATGAAGACCCATACGGTACTGGGACGCGATGCAATCCGGCATGCCGAAGAGCAGTTGGGCACCTCGGTGGGATTTCTGCGCCTGGCCAAGGAGATCGCCTACAGCCACCACGAGAAGTGGGACGGTACCGGTTATCCCGATGGGCTGAGTGCCGATGACATCCCCATCAGCGCCAGGCTCATGGCATTGGCGGATGTCTATGACGCGTTGATTAGCCGACGCGTATACAAGAAAGGCATGTCACACGATCAGGCGCTGGAGATAATCCGCCAGGGATGTGCTACGCATTTCGATCCAGATATTTGCGAGGTTTTCCTGGCCAACCATGAGCAATTCCAGGCTATCGCGGTGCGTTTTGCTGATCGCGGTCAGGATGGCTAATCAACGCATCGCCGTGAAATCAATGCCAAGGGCTTTTGGTCATTTTTTTGAGGTTTTGAAATGCCCCCTAGAGGCAATGCGAACTCCATCGATTATTTGGCATCACATCTGCCTGAACGTCCGTTATGGTTCGTGGTTATCCACGCCACGCGGCCCACCACCGTTTCGCGGATCGCGTGCTGGCTGACCAAAGCGCTCAAGGTGTCTGACTGGATCGCTTCACCATTCATGGCGCCAGATCCCGCCGCCGGCGTGCGGCGGCGTCTTCAACGGCGATAAACAACCCCTCAATCGAAGCGGGGGTTAGCGCATGTGCGGCTTCCACCCCCTCCAAAAACCTTCTGCGCGCTCTTCGGCCAGTGCAAAGGCAGGCACATCTGCTGGGCGGCCGAGGCGTGCCAGGTGATTGGCGAGTTTGGTGCGGACCAGATCGGGCATGCTGACACCATTGCGCGAGAATACGACGCTCATTCTTTCACCCATTATTGTTGAGGTGAGGGATAACGCCAGGAAGGCGCTTCCTGATCGAATTAGCGGTCACTGCGTAAAACCACCGCTGTGGGGGTTGGTCTACAAGCGCAGGGGGGGCTGGTTTTCACCGGCCCACAAAAAAGCCCCCACACTGGCTTCAAGTGTAGGGGCCTTTTGAACATAAGCGGCGTTATTGGTAACGCGAACTAGCCGACGCGCGCGGCATCCGGTTTGCCGAATTCCTCGGACGTCATCTCACCCAGGTAGGACAAGCTGCTCAGAATTGCATTGGGTTCAGCCCCGGCAATCTTTCGAGCTGCGACAATCGGGTAAGCAATGACTGCTATTGGCCGATTTCTGCCCGTCGCGAAGGGCAGCTGTGGGTCGA